>Ga0308176_10000065_pt1 | contig 67997 bp, 56 predicted proteins | sample PhyCR2_3_FD_203890 | JGI IMG/M metagenome (GOLD analysis project Ga0308176, IMG submission 203890) | Soil microbial communities from UC Gill Tract Community Farm, Albany, California, United States - DLSLS.C.R2 | ecosystem: Environmental > Terrestrial > Soil > Agricultural land | place: USA...
GGCGCTGTCGTTGCCGCGGCCGCCTACCAGCTCGCCGATGCCACCGGCGTCAACATCCCACCCGAACACGGGCCGCTACCAAAAAGTTGACTCGCCCGCGCGCAGTCTGGATCGTCGGCTCATGATGCAAGCGCAGCCGATCGTGGCCGACGCGGAGCCCGAGTTGATGATGTCGTGGAAGGCGATCTGCGACAAGTATCCGTGTCAGTGGGTAGTCCTCGTCGAGACTGACTGGGTCGAGGTGTACAGTTTCATGTTCCGATCCACGCATGTTTTCGCCCACGGCCCCACGCGCGCCGCCGTGCTCGAGCCCGTGCGTACGGCCATGGAGCGCTACCACGGGTGCGGGGTGTTCCACACGAAGCGTACGTGGGCACCGCCGCTCCTCCTGCGCGCGTCATGATCGTGACGCCGTTCGATCCGACCCAGGATCTGATCTATGTCACGGCGAAGATCTGGAGCCCACGCGGGACGCCACAGGAGGCGACGATGGTGTTCGATCCCGGCGCCGCCATGACGATGATCAGTCCTGACTTCACCGACGCGCTCGGCTACGGCGCGCACCGGGGCGATCGGCGAACGGTGATCCGCTCGGCGATCGGGAGCGAGCCGGGCTACCTCATGCGCGTCGCGCGGTTCGGGGCCCTCGGCTTCGAGTTTGCCGACTTCAACATCCACGTGCACGACCTGCCTGACGGCGGCGACATCGACGGGCTCCTCGGCCTCGACTTCCTCCGGCGCTTCGACTACGAAGTCCGCTCCGCGCGTGGCGAGATCCATACGCGGGCCGCGTCGCTCGACGCGTAGCGGTCGCTCCCAAGCCTGGACCGACCGTAAGGTCGCCAAGAAGCTCGGCCTTTCCCCCCGGGAGGGCGGTCAGCTTGCTATGCGCGAAGGAGGCCACGGCTGCGCCAGCCTTCGATCAGGAAGGTCCAGAAAGCATACCGGCGGCCGATCCGGCGCCGCAGGTGACCCAACATGGCCACGCGAGTTCGGGTCGCTCCGGCCTTCGGTCGACCGGTCAGGTCGACGAGGTGAAGCTCGTCCCGTTCGCCGAGCTGGTGACTGGTTGCTGGACGCCGTCGACCAGGATCTTCGGCGTCCACGGCTGGGCGGGGGCGGGCGCCGGTGCGGCCGCAGGCTGCGAACGGCCCTTCATCATCATCATCATGGGGAGCATCGACGACATGTCGAGGCCTGCGCCGCCGGTGACCATGGAGAGGTCGACGGCGTCCAGCGTTGGCAGGGTAGATGGCTCGTCGTCGTGGTGAGTGGGCATGGGATCCTCGTGGTGCCGGGGTGGTGCCGGCGGGATGCCGGGGTGGTGAACGCCCGGGCTGGGCGACCCGGGCAACGAGTCCTATGAGCAGCAGTCGTGCCGGATCCGCGCCCAGTCATTGCAGCGAGTTGCGGGAGATGGGGCCGCGGGTTGTCTACCGGGCTAGACATCGTCAGCCCCGCCCCCGCGCGCGATACAGTGCGGGCGTGAAAGCCGGCAACCCCACGCTGTCGAGTTACGGGACCACGATCTTCGAGGCGATGTCCGCGCTCGCGCGCGAGCACGCGGCGGTCAACCTCGGCCAGGGCTTCCCCGACGACCGCGGCCGGCTCGATCTGCGCCAGGCCGCCGCGGAGTACGTCATCGAGGGGCACAACCAGTACCCGCCGATGATGGGGATGCCGGCGCTGCGCCAGGCCGTCGCCGCGCACGACAAGCGGTTCTACGGGCTCGACGTCGACTGGCAGACCGAGGTGCTGATCACCTCGGGGGCGACCGAGGCGCTGCTCGATTGCTTCCTGGGGCTCCTCGAGGCGGGGGACGAGGTCGTCTTGCTCGAGCCGGCCTACGATACGTATGCGCCGGTGATCCGCCGGCTCGGGGCGGTGCCGCGCGCGGTCCGGCTGGTGCCGCCGACGTGGTCGCTGCCTCGCGAGGAGCTCGCCGCGGCGTTCTCGCCAAGGACCAAGCTCTTGCTCCTCAACTCGCCGATGAACCCCGCCGGCAAGGTGTTCACGCCCGACGAATTGGCGTTCATCGCCTCGCTGGTCCAGCAGCACGATGCGTTTGCGGTGTGCGATGAGGTGTACGAGCACCTGGTCTTTGGCAGCGCCCGCCACATCCCTCTGATGACGCTCCCGGGCATGCGGGAGCGCGCCTTGCGCATCGGGTCAGCCGGCAAGACGTTCTCCGTGACCGGCTGGAAGGTTGGCTACATCACCGCACCCGCCGCGGTGATGCGCCCGATCACCAAGGCGCATCAGTTCGTGACGTTCACGACACCGCCCAACCTGCAGCACGCCGTCGCGCTCGGCCTCGGCCTCGATGATGCGTATTTCCATGGCCTCGGCGTGCCGCTCGCCCGAAGCCGCGATCGCCTCGCGTCTGGCCTCGCCTCGCTCGAGCTGCCGGTGCTGCCATGCGATGGAACCTACTTCCTCGTACTCGATGTCAGCCGGTGGCTCCGCCCCGACGAAGATGACGTCGCGTTCTGCCGTCGCCTGGTGGTCGAGGCGGGCGTGGTCTTGATCCCGATGAGCGCGTTCTACGAGGCCGCGCCGCCGAGGCACCTCGTGCGCGCTTGCTTTTGCAAGGAAGACGCCACGATCGATGCCGCGCTGCAGCGCCTTCATAGCTGGGTGGCGAAACAGCGGTAGCGCGTCGAATCATCGATGGCATTTCTGGGCCCGGCGTTTATCATCAACGAATGCATCAAGCGCTGACGTCTTCCCTGTGCCGGTCGATCGCGGTTGGTGGCCTCTTGCTGGCCCTCACCGTGGCCCATGCCCGAGGATCCAAGCCGCACATGCACCACCTGGCGTTGCACGCCGTCGATCAACCAGGCGCGCTCTACTTGACCGCCTGGCGCAACGGCGCGGTGAACGTGCCGCTCAAGGGCGACAACCTCGTCCCGCTGAGGTTCACGATGAGAGCGTCGATCAACGATGGCTGCCGGTGGGAGGGCATCGAGACGCTCATGCCGCTCGACAACCACCGCTACTTCTATCGTTACGACGAGAAGATCCTCGAGTGCGAGCCCGGCGCGGATCCGTATCTCAAGACGCCGCGGACGGGCCTGGTCACCGTCGAAGACTGAGCGAGACCTGGCGACCTAGACCGCGACAGGCACCACGGCATCCTCGTCGAGCTTGCCGTCGAGCAGCCACGTCTCCATTTCGCCCTTGCCCTTGACGTCGATCATGCCGCGGTGGCGCAGGCGGTACTTGCCGTCGAGCAGCTGGCGCGAGGCGGCGCTGAGCTGGATGGTGCCCGGGATGCCGTGCGATTCCATGCGGCTGGCGATGTTCACGGTATCGCCCCACAGGTCGTAGATGAACTTGCGCTTGCCGATCACGCCGGCGACGACCGGGCCGCTGTGGACGCCGATCCGGATATTCAGCGTCTCGCCCCAGCGCGCCGTGAGATCGGCGACGATGTCGAGCATCGCCAGGCCCATCTCGGCCACCGCTTCGGCGTGATCGGCGCGCGGCTCGGGGAGCCCGCCGGCGACCATGTAGCAGTCGCCGATCGTCTTGATCTTCTCGAGGCCGAACTGGCCGGCCAGATCGTCGAACTTGCAGAACAGCTCGTTGAGCACCTCGACGATACGCTCCGGCGGCAGCCGCGAGGACAGCCGGGTGAAGCCGACGATGTCGGCGAACAGCACCGTGACGCCGGCGAAGCCGTCCGCGATCGTGCCGCCGGACAGCTTGAGGCGCCTGGCGATCGACGGCGGCAGGATGTTGAGCAAGAGCTCCTCGGAGCGCTGGTGGGCGCGGTCGAGGGCGGCCTCGGCGATCAAGGTCGCGCGGCGCGCATAGTGGGCGCACGCCGCGAGGGTCGCGAACAGGCCGCCGAGCATGATCGGCCGCAGCACCCGCAGGCGGTCGGCCGTGATCACCGGCCCCAGGTGCGGCAGGTGATCGCCGAGCGAGACGACGAGCACGAGGTCGACTCCCGCGAGCGCCGACAGCGTGAACATCATGGTGGTGTGGCGCGGCCCGTACAGGAGGAACGGCAGCATCGTGTGGAGCATGAAGAACAGGTGGACGTCGAACCCGGTGCCCTCGACGAGGACCTGCGACACGACGAGCAGGTGACCGCCGAGCAGGAGCCACGTCGTGGCGGCGACATGGTGGCCGCGGGAGTTGAACCACAAGGTCGGCAGGTAGCCGATCGCGTAGACGACCTGGAGCGCGGGGAACACCGGCGAGCCCGAGACCACGAGCACCGGCGCGAAGCCGAGCGTGAACGCGACGCCGAGCATCGCGATGATGTTCGACAGGACGACGTAGCGCGCCTCCGATGGCGCCATGGCCGGATCTCGCCCGATCCGGATCAGCCGGCCGAACAGCCGCTGCACGCGTGGTGACGCGACGAACCCCCGAATCATCCCCGCACTGTATCGCGGCGGGGGGGCCGCGTGCGCGATTTACGAGGACGCGCGGGGCTGATCGCCGGGCGGAGCGGCCGGGCGGTGCTCGCAGATCGCGGCGAGGGTGCCTGCCACCGCGGTCGCGGGGACGTTGCGGCCGTGCGCCATCGTCCGGGCGAGGTCGTTCAGCGACAGGATCCCGATCGGCCGGTGCGCGTCGTCGACGACCGGGATGCGGCGGATCTTGTGCTTGGCCATGAGCTCGGCGACCGCCGTGTCGCTATCATCGGGGCCGCACGTCACGACGTGCTTGGACATCGCGACCTCGACCGGGATCTCGCGCAGCGCCTCGCCGCGGGTGTAGGCGGCCATGCACGCGTCACGATCCGTGATCATCCCGATCACCTGACCGTGCTCGTCGACCACGGCCAGCGTGCCGATATCGTGATCCCACATCAGCTGGGCCGCACGATCGAGCGTGTCGGTCGCGCGACAGACCTGAACGGTTCGCGTCATCAACTCCGAGATCTTCATTGGCGATCCTCCGATCGCGCAGCGGAAGCGAGCATCGTGCCAGCGCCCGGCGCGGCGAAGCCGCTCCTCGGCGGTTCGAGGTGCCCACGCGTGTGCACCTCATGCACGTGTGCGAGAACGCCCGTGCGCCGTGCGCGATGGCTTGCGCTTGCGGGTCGTGGCGGCCTTGCGCGCAGCGGCCTTGCGCAGCGCCGGGCCCTTGGTGCGCACGGCTCGTCGCGCGGCTTCCGATCGGGCGCGGCGTCCGCGACGCTCCGCCGAGGTGTGCGCTTGCGAGGCGAGCGCGTCATGGGAAGCGGCACGGTGCGGCTCGTGGCGCAAGGCACGACTGACCGCACGACTGCGGGTCGCCGAGGGCGCGCGAGGCTTGCGGTGATGCTGACCTACCTCGTAGTCGCGCGCGGCGGCGCGCTTCGTCGTGGATTTGCCACGGGCGGGCGCGCGCAACGGCACACCGGCGCGGCGCGCCTTCGAGAGCCCGATCGCGATCGCTTGCTTGGCCGAGCGGGCGCCGTGTTTGCCCTCCCGGATATGATGCATCTCCTCGCGGACGAACTCGCCTGCGGCTGTCGATGCGCTGCGTCCCCGACGCAGCTTCTGCTTCGCTCGTTGCACGGTGGCTCGTTCTGGCATGGCTCCTCCGGTCCGGAGCGACTGCACGTCGCGTGCCGCGCCGGAGCGTCGCGCACCGCTGGAAGGTGCGGCGTTGTTTGTCTGATCGCCGTTGACGCCAGTCGCCGAGCTCGACTCGGCGGGCGCCGATACTTCTTCGTCACCGAGGAGCTGCCGGCCTGGGTGCAGACGCCGGCCGGCAAGCGGATCATGACGGTGGCCAGGAAGGCCGGCCTCGGCGACCTGACCACCTACGGCCTGACCGACGGCGAGCGAGCGGCGATCCAAAAGCTCGAGCGCGCGGTCGACGCCAAGGACGCCGCGGAGGCGGCCCGCGCGAAGGCCGAGCTCGGCAAGCTGGCCGAGCCCCAGCTGAAGGCGCTGGAGCAGGCCGTCGAGCGGCAGCCGTGGGACACCCCGCCCGAGAAGTCGCGCGAGTTCACGCCCGACAAGCAGGTCGCGCTCGACAAGGAGCTGGCGAGGCGCGGCCTCGACGGCAACGCCAAGTTCAAAGCCAACCTGGCCAGCGCGAGCGGCAACACCAGGAACAACGTGAAGAACGCGCTCGGGTCCGATCCGATGGGCACGCGCGACGCGGTGCGGGCCATCGCCGAGAAGTGGGCGATGGACCGGTCGGGCGGCAATCCGCAGGAGTTCGCCAATCGCTACGAGTTCGCCAAGGCGAAGTACTCCGAGGCGGCCGACAAGGCCACGGCCAACAAGAAGGCCGAGGCCGACAAGGCGATCACCGCCGACCTGCTCGACAAGGCCTACAACACCGACGCCGCCAAGGTGAAGGCGCTCGGCGAAGGCGGTACCGTCGCCGACATGCCGCCGGACATCAGGGAGGCCAGCGCAGCGGACGTCAAGGCCATCCAGGACAAGGTCCGGACCCAGGGGCGGTACGAGATGGGCTCGGAGTCGGGCGAGGTCTACCACGCCAGCAAGCACTACATGGAGCTGCTCCCCGACCTGCGGACGGGCGACCCGGTCAACAACACCGCCGGGCGGCCCGGGTGACGGTGAGGGACGGCACGATCAAGAAGACGTGGAGCGAGGACGGCGCGCTCAAGTACGTCGTCCACCACGCCTTCAAGTCGAAGACGGCCGGGGCTCAGGACACGGTGCTGGAGGCCTTGATGATCGTGCGCGCCGACGGCAAGGTGGTGATGGCCACCTTCGGCAACGCGAAGATCGTCCCACCGTGACCGCAGCACCGGCGACCAGGAGCCCACGATGATCACGTTCGACAACGTCACGGTCGACGGCTGCACGACCGAGTTCTTCCGCCTGCTCGAGCGGAGCAAGCAGGGCGGCCTCGACGCCGAGCCGGACCTGCGGCAGGCGCTCGCGTCCCTGGTCGGCGTCGAGGTCGCGCGGGCGCGCGAGGGCACCGATCCGGCGCGGTTGGCCGCGTTCCGCCGCGACTCGGCCGCCGCGCTGGCGACGATGGCCGACGACCTCCAGTACTTCGCCGAGCACCTCGCCGACCAGGCCGAGCAGTTCATCGACGCCACCGAGGCCGACTGGGCCGACTGGTACGACTTCTGCCTCCGCCGCAGCGAGGTCGAGCTCCTGCGCGACGACTACGCCGACTCGCCGGCGGTCCAGGCCATCGTCGCCGACGACATCGAGCGGGCCGACCGCGAGCTACGCCGGATCGGCGCCCAGCAGCCGGAGCCGCTGCCGGCGCGCCTGGTGCCGGCCGGGCTGCCCTCCTCGCACTGGTGGTGGCGTCACCGGTGACCGCCGGCCCGGGCCGCGCGTGGCGCGGCGGGAGATCGAGCCCGCGTCAGCGCCAGCCGGGGCCGATCTCGGCCTCGAGGATGTCGACGCACAGCGCGACGCAGCCGTCGCAGATGGCGACAGCGCCGAGGCCCAGCAGCCCGCGGACCTCGTCAGGTGCCAAAACTCGATCACGGCGGATCTGGCCGAACTTGGCGATGCTGTCGGTCCAACGGGACCTGCGGTCCGCGGCGAGGATCGGTGGGGCGAGCCGCTACGCTGGCGCTCGAGGCTGACGATGTCCCACGCCTCGCGCGCGGCACGTTGAGCCCGCCGCGGCGAAGACGTTCGCGCGCTATATGGCGCGACGGTGGTAGAAGTTCAAGATCCCGCCGAGGCGTTCGCGACGCTCGATCGGGAGGTTGTCGTTGATCGGCGGCTGGCTCTGCGGGAGCAGCCGGTTCTCGAGTCCGTGATGGTTCCTGGGGTGGGGCGCGCGCGGGCGCGAACGTTGCGGGCTCGGCGGGGAGGCCGAGGCTGGTGAGCAGGCGGCGGGTGAGGTTGGCATCGGCGACGATGGCCACGACGGTGCGGCGACCCCCGCAGACGCACGCGAGAACGTCTTCGGCGAACACCCGGCGTAGGAGCTCGGCCCAAGGCAACCGGCGAAGGCGAGGGCGCGACACGGCGAGCGGGCCGCCAGGGGGAAACGCGTCGTCGGGGGTGGGCGGTGTGGCCGCAGGGCAGCCGGGGTGAGTGGCGTCGTCGGGGGCGGTGGCGGGCACGAGCGCGCGGAGCTTGGGGCGAGCTTGGCTGGCGGGACCGAACACGCCAGCGTAGCGAACCAGATGGCGTCTCGGCGGAGGGATGATGCCGATAAGTCTTCGGAGAAACGCGACGGGCTCCGAGACGAGATGGGTGCGGCCGTCGGGCCACGGGCGCTTGAGCTTGTACGAGATCCGGCCGTCGGAGGTCCAGGTGAGCCGATCGTGCGCGAACGCGGGCCGAGCGCCGTAGCGGGCGAGACGTTCGAGAGCCTCACGGTCGTGATCGGCGATCACGACGCCTGCGTGGAGCGAGAATCCCTCGGACCAGGCGCGGAGGCGGTCGGTGCCGCGCACGACGTCAGAGGTGGCGGTGGCGGGGGAACGCCAGGTGGTGGCGGCCTCGGCCTGGATCTGCGCGAACAAGTCGGGGCATGGATCGGGGTCGGCGTCGGCGTCGTCGTCGCCGGTCTCGTCGGCGATGCGGCGCGCGATGCGGCGGATGACGCGATCGAGGATCGCGAGGAGGTCGGTGCCGGTAGGCGCGGGCAAGCGCGCGAACGCGAGGCCGTCGTCGGTAGTCGGAGTGAAGATGCCGTCGGGGACGAGGAGGTGGAAGTGGACGTTGAGATTGACCAGGCCGCTGAAGCGCCGGACGAAGGTGATGGCGCCGGTCTGTGGTGCGGCGAGGTGGCGGGCGCACGCGACGCGGCGCTGCCAGGCGGCGATGGCGCGGACGATGAGGCCGCCGACCCAGGTGGTCCAGGCGGGGTGGCGGGCGAGCCGCAGACGCAGCGGCTTGGGCAGGGACAGGACCCACTGACGGTAGGGCGCGCTGGGCAGGACGTGATCGACGAGGTGCGCTACCGTGTCGGCCATGCGGCGCGCGGTACACGACGGGCAGATGCCGCGGCGTTTACACGAGAAGGCGACGAGGATCTCGTCGGCGCAGGCCTGGCAGCGGACGCGGGCGAAGCCGTGGGCAAGGAGGCCACAGCGCAGGTAGGCGGCGAGCTCGCGGTCGACGTGGCGGGGCAGGCCGCGACCGTCGGCGTCGCGGAGCTCGGCGAGCAGGGTCTGGGCGTGGCGCGAGACGAGTTCGTGCAAGACGGTGCGCTCGGGGGTGCGCCGCTGGTAGCCGCTGGCCAGAGGCTGATCCGACGTCGCCGAATTTACGGAACGGACCCGGCGTGGGATGCCCCACTCAACATCTTGGCCGGTGACCTCTAAGAGCTCCTGTAGTCGGGTGATTTAGCGAACTGAGCGTGGCTTCCGATCACCTGGTCGAGCCGTGCGTGCTGCTCCTCCGGTACATCGGCGGGGAACCTGGCGGACGAGCGCGTGCGGCGAGCGAGCCAGTCGCGATCGAGCAGGGCGTGCGGCAGGCGCGGCTGCGTGAGCGCGATCGTGGTCTCCGGCTTAGGGCCCGACGCGACGCCGCGCGCGACGTGGAAGCCCGCGGCGAGCATCGCCGAGCGGATCGCGGTCGAGCTGGCACAGGTGAACAGCTCGACGGGCTTGGTGAGGTAGTCGAACAGCCGGGTGAAGGTCGCCAGCGACCACATCGTCGCGTCGACCCCGGCCGAGACCGGATCGTAGAAGATGACGTCCGGCTGCGGCTGGCCGGCGAACGCGGTGAGGAAGTCCGCTTCGCAGAGCGACCAGGTGAAGCGCTCCTGACGATAGCTGCCGCGGTGCGCGAGGACGTGCGGCGCCCGGTGCCGGAGGTGCGGGAAGTGCTCGACGTGGGCGAGCGCGAGGCGAAACGCGTCGAGGTCGCGCTCGAAGCTGACCAGCTCGATCGGCGCGCCGGCGAGCGCGGGTGGTGAGCCGCCGTCGTCCGGGCGTGCCGGGGCGAGCTCGGTGGATGCGCGCGCGCGCTCGATCGCGCGGACCAGCGCCATCGCGTTGTGGCCGGCGCCCAGGCCGACGTCCCACACCACGAGCGGTGGAGCCGTGGCGGCCGGTGCGGCGAGCGCGTGGGCGATCAGCGCCGATTGCTCGACGTAGATCCGCGCGGCCCGGGCATCGGGATCGTCGACCGGGTGCCTGATCTCGCCCGACGGCACGTGCTGGATGCCGACTCCGCCCTGCGGCGAGGTGTGCAGCGCGAAGGCGCCGCGCTGGCGTGGCTTCGCAGGCTTCACGCGCGGCCGGCGGCCGGGCGGATGGTCGGGATCGGCGCGCTCCAGGAGCTCGCGCTGCGCGGCGTGAAACGCGAGGAACGTGCCGGCGCGGATCTGCGCCCGGATCTCGGCCATCAAGCGCGCGTAGAACGAGAGGTTATGAAACGCGAGCAGCTGCCAGCCCAGCGGCTCCTGGCACTTCACGAGGTGGTGCAGGTACGACCGCGGCGTGCGCGTGCACGCGTCGCATCCACACGCCGGATCGAGCGCCTGCTCGGCGAGCCGGTGGACGCCGCGCGCCAGGTCGATCCGGCCGCGCGAGGTGAACGCGAGGCCCTGCTGGGCCAGCGCGGTCGGCAAGATGCAGTCGAACATGTCGATGCCGCGGTGCACCCCCTCGAGCAGATCGATCGGCATACCGACGCCCATCAGGTAGCGCGGGCGATCCGCGGGCAGGAGCCGGGTCGCGAGCTCCGTCGTGTCTTCGCGCTGGGCGCGGGTCTCGCCGACGGCGAGCCCGCCGATCGCGTAGCCGTCGAACCCGGGGAGGCTCGTGAGGGCATCGGCGCTCGCCCGGCGTAGATCGGCAAAGCACGCGCCCTGCACGATCGCGAACAGCGCCTGGGCCGAATCACCGCGCGCCGCCAGCGAGCGCTTGGCCCAGCGGTGCGTCCGGTGCATCGCCGCCTCGGCCTCGGCGTGCGCGCTCGTCGACGCGATGCAGTGGTCGAGCACCATCATGATGTCCGCGCCGATCGCGCGCTGCATCGCGATCGAACGCTCGGGAGACAGCACCAGCGCCCGGCCGCCGGGCATGCGGAGCGCGGCGCCCGCGTCGTCGATCGTGGTGCCCGCCAGCGAGAAGATCTGAAACCCGCCCGAGTCGGTGAGGATCGAGTGCGGCCAGCCCATCCAGCGGTGCAGGCCGCCGAACCGCTCGAACGCCTCGAGGCCGGGCCGCACCAGCAGGTGGTACGTGTTCGCGAGCAAGATCGGCGCGCCGATCGCGGCGAGCTGCTCGAGCTGGCGGAGCGTCTGGGTCCGCACCGTGCCGCGCGTACCCACCGGCATGAACACCGGCGTCTCGATCGCATCGCGCGCGGTCACGAGCGTCGCGGCGCGCGCCTGCGAGCCGGCGACCGTGGCGTGGACCGTGAACTTCACCGCCTGGTTCTACCGTGCCACGTGCTCCGCTGGCGTGCGCTGCGCGAATCCATGGCAACCGATCAACCGGTGTAGTTGTCGTCCTGCTCGATCTTCGACAGGGTCCAGTCGAAGCTGCCGTTCTCGACCGCGACGCCGCAATGCGTGCAATCGCCGATATCGCTGATCGCGAGCGGAGCGCCGCAGTTCGGGCACGCCGGCGTGGTGGTCACCGGGCCGCGCCGCGTCGACGAGCGCAGGAAGGTCCAGTATTCGGTGTACGCCCGCCGCTCGTCGGTCGAGCCGCCGACGATCTTGCCCCTGGTATCGCGCGTGGCGTCGAAGCCGTCGGCGAAGATCCGGACGGTGATCGCGTCGTAGTAGCGGTCGCGCGTGACCTTGGCGAGGTCGATCTGGGAGACCCGCGCGTCGGTCAGCGTGTTGTGCAGGCCCTGGTGGTCGTACTCGTGCAGCCAGTACTCGAGGTAGGTGCGCAAGGCCGCGGTGACGAAGCCACGCACTGATGTCAGGTCGTTTGCGTTCCACGCGGTGTTGAGCTGCTGGTAGACGAGCAAGATCCGTGGCTTTAGCGTCTCGAACGTGACCTGCGGATCGTCGGCGGAGATCTGGCGCAGCATCGCGTGCGCGGCCGGATCGACCACGGTGGGCAGATCGTTGCCGTATTCGGGAATGGTGCCGGTGAGGCTCGCCAGCGCGCGGGTCTCGGATTCCACCGAGATCTTATCGACGCACCAGTCGAACTTGCCGACCTCCATGGCCTGGCCACAATGCGCGCACTGGCGCGTCGGGCTCGGCTGCCACGGTGCGCCGCAGTTCGGGCACGGCCAGGTTCGCGTGCGCTCGGGCGGACGCGACCGCGCGTCGAAGCTGCGCGAGAACCTCCAGTGCTCGACGACGTACACCGGGGCGCGCGTGCCGATGTGCGTGGCCTCGATGCGCACGCGGATCTGGTCGCGGACCGGCGGCTCGGCCGAGTGATCCTCGATCTGCAAGGTGCCGATCACCACTTGCTGCGGCGCGACGCCCCACGCAGCGAGCTGATCGAGCGTCGCTGGCGAGATGTATGGCTGAAGCCGCAGCAGCTTCGCGTCGCCACGCTCGCGGTGGGCCGCCGCGTACAGCTCGAACACGAAGTCCTCGAACACGGCGCGCGAGAACCCCGGATCACGCTGCATCAGCGGCCCGAGGTCGAGCGCGGGCGGCCTTGCCGACCATGCATCGCCGGGATCGGGCGCGGCGTCGGGCTCGGGCATCATGTCGAAGTTGCTCGACCACTCGCGATTCTTGGCCGACGAGGCCGCGACGGCGGCCGCCACGACGATCACCACGAGCAGTAAGCCCAGGAAGACGATCCCGCCGCTCGTGTCCCCACCCCCGCCGTAGTAGTAGCCGCCCCCGCTGGAGTGGGTGTCGCCCCCGCTGTAGCTGTGGCTGGACGACGAGAAGCCGCCCCCGCCGGAGCTACGTCCGGACGAGAAGCTGCCCGAGGAGGTGTGCCCGCCACCCGGGCGTGCCTCGCCGATCCCGGCAGCGAGCAGGATCGCGAGCGGCGCTGCCAAGACGATCGCGATGGGCAGCGCGCCCCCAAGCAAGCGACGCGGCATCAGTGCACCCTCCCACGAAACCGCCGGACGCGGCGCGCCCCTTGCACGAGATCGGGGAGCTCGTTGACGTCGCCGGCGGCCCGCGGCAGCGCGGCGCCGTACTCGCCGGCCAGCGCGGTCAGCGCGCGGGCGACCGCTGCTCCACCGGCGGGCAGCGCGGCGATCAGCGCGCCGGCCTGACGCGTGAGCCCGGCCTGGCCGAGCTTGCCGACCACGGCGACATCACCGACCAGCTCGACCCGGCGCTCGCGGACCGCGACGAATACCAGGATGCCGGTGCGGCGCTTCGTGTCGTGCACGCCGAGCTCGTAAAATGTCGCGCGGGCGGCCTCGGCGACGATCGCGTCGCGCACCCCGGCCGGCCGCAGCGCACGCTCCAGTGGTGCGCTCACCTCGACGAGCAACCCGCCGGCGATCGCCGCGAGCAACGGGGTGATCGCGATCGACCATAGCTCGAACTCGTAGTCCTCGCTGAACAGCAGGAACGCGAGCACGGCCACCATCACCACCGCACCGGCGATGCTGTGGGGGAGCAGCCAGCGCCGCAGCCGCGGCCGGACCGCGATCATCAGCTCGACCGACGACGCGGCTTCGATCGCCTGGATCGCGCCGCGAAACCCAGCCTCCGCAGCTTCGGTCATGAACTTCGCCATGTTGGCCCGCGGCAGCATAGCGTAGTAGTCGGTCGGTCACGAGCGCCCCCGCCGTCGAATGTACGGCTGCGGCCGACGAGCTTGTCCCCAGAGAACGGGCCCGTGTCATAGGTCGGTGGATTTCGTTGAGGTCCACGCGTTGCCTTGGTGATCCCGCGCAACACGAACGGTAGCGCGCCTGCGATCTTTGGGGTCAAGGCTAACCGCGACCGCTAGGCTGCCTTTGTCCCGGGGGCGCGCAAGGAACCGAGTAGCCGTCGCAATCCGTTCGCGCGCGGGGCTGGCTGGTGCCTGAGGTACCCAGTTGATCCGTCACTGTCGACCTGTACGCTCTGGACGGTGCATTCGTGCAACTCCGCGTATACCTTTAGGGTTCCACGATTCGCGACAAGGGAGACTACCGGGCGTCGCGTGATCTTCCGGTTTTTCTGTCGTGGCGGTGATAGGAGCGTCGCCTATTGCCGGTGATGGGCGTCCTTGGCGAGAACACGGGTAGCGAAGAGGCGGTGGGGCACGATGGGTGGCTTCGACGAAGCAAGTCCTCGTGCATATACGTTCAACTCTGGATCGAACCACACGTTCGACCTCTCCATCGAGTTCAACCCGTCGCTTCAGCTTGGCTAACCGGACCGGGGACAACCAGGACATGAATAAACTCGCCCGGCCTGCCCTCGGGGATCAGCCCCGTAAGCAGGATTCGGTCGAAAACGCAGACTGCCGACAGGAGACGTTACGATGACCATGAGAGTGTTGATGGTGTTCTGTATTGTTATGGGCACCGGGTGCTCCGCGACAACCTCGATCGTGAGTAGAAAAGCCCCGGACTTTCAAGACAAGCTCACTGACATGTTCGTGATCTCTCAGGTGGGGTCCAGTGGGGAAATCTCTCCCGATCTGTTCAAGATAGAGCTCGAACAAAGGGCCCAAGGGTGCGGTATTAGACTGGGGGTGAGCAATGTCTCCAGGCTCGAGCTCGACCCGGAGATTCACCTCACCCGGATGAAGAGCTTCGGCTCGCGGTATCTGCTCACGCTGGCGGCGACGGGGGGGACCAAGACCAACGGAACCATCACGCAGGCGACGTACGATGCCAGGTTGTACGAAGAGCCCAAGCGGATGGTGTGGCGAGCTGACGTGCAGCTGAACCTGGGCGGAGCCGTCCAGGCAGGGAGTGCCGAGCTTGCGCACCAACTGCTTATCAAGCTGAACGCCGATGGCGTCACCCGCTGGTGTTCGTGGCCTGGTCAAGTCCATGGAAGCACCAGCTCCCCGTGAACGGAGACTTCATCGAGAGAGCTAGTAGCAGCGCTCTTCTCTAGCGGAGGTTGCGAGCACGCATTCCACTCGCGCGTTGCGGTCCCACACCGTGACAGAGCGGAATTTTCTCGTAATTCCGCCGACTGCTAGTACTGCAGCGCGACGTAGCGAAGGCGAGTCCGTTGTGCGCAGGGCACGGAAGCCATTGAGTCGTGACGCCGTGCGTGCGTAACTCGCGCGATGTGGAAACGCCTCCTGGCGGCCGGTCTGATCGCCGCAACGACGACGTGTGGTCCCGCCCAGAAACCCGACACGATCGCTGGGCCGGTGCCAGGGCCGGTGGCGGCCCGTGACGGCGCGATGGCCGCGTTCGACGGTTGGAACCGCGGGCTGCCGTGGCAGTCCTCGCAAGTAACACGCCCCTGCCGTGCTACAGTCAACCAGCGCCGGGTATGTGCCGCTGTCGCTCGTCGAAGGGAGCCGCGTGTCAAGATGGAACCGAGCCTGCGAACCGCGCGGGTCGATGCCGTACGTCGTGGGGCTAGTCGTGCTCGTGGCATGCGATCGGGGCAAGCCGCCACCGCCACCGCCACTACCGGCGGCGAGCAGCACGCACGAGGCGCCGCCCGTGGACACCGCGATCGCCCGCACGCCCGTTGTGGCGCCCGCGCCGCCCTCCTCAGCGCCCGACCCGATCGCGTCGTGCGTCGCGCAGGCGTATGCGCCCAGCGAGTCGCTGCCCGAGCCGCTGCGCAAGCGGCTGCGCGCGGCGCTCAAGGATCGCAGTAGATCGCCGATCGCGCTCCATCACGTCATCGACCTCCCGCGGCCCGACGGCAGCCACGAGGTGTTCGCGCTCTACGAGTACGCCGTCTACGAGGACTGCGTCGCGCGCTACCCCGATCGCGAGACCGGCCGCGAGCACTGCGCCGGTCACTTCGAGCGCGTGTTCGACCACGTCGATACCATCAACGACAAGGAGTTAGTGCGCTACCGCAAGGCCCCGATCAACCGCAACTGCCTCGCGCTCGGCGCCGTCCACGCGGTGCTCGGCCCGCCGGGTACGCGTCCGGCAGACGCACTGGTCGAGTTCACCGCGACCGACCTGCCCGACCTGCGGTGCCACCCGGTCGCTTACCAGCGGGTCGTAGCTGCGGACGTCGACGGCGACCACCAGCTCGAACTCTACATCGATGTCACCACGATGGACGACTGGGTGGGAAGCTTCCGCGACTCGTTCGGTACGGTGTCGGCACTACGCTCGGACTGGGATCGGCGGCTGTTCATCCTGGCGGGAACCGACGTCCGCAACGCCAAGCTGGCGGTCCGCGTCGACCAAGTGCGCGCGCGCCGATCCGCGCCTCGAAGAGACGGCGCAGTGTGCCGCCTGCCACCAGTTCGCGTTCCCGGCCCGCGCCGACCGCAGCGAGCTTCGCTATCACCCCGGTCGCCCGCTGCAGGACACCGTCGCCGAGTGGCGCGCGAGTCGTTACGCCGACCGCGCCTGTCAGGTCTGCCACATGCGGCGCGTCGGGGCGCCGGGCAGCGCGCACGCGAGCCACGCGTTCGCCGCGCTCGGCGATCCGGCCGCGCTCGCGCGCGCCGTCGATGTCACCGCGCGCCGTCCGCCGCGGCCGCCAGGTCGATGTCACGCTCACACTGACCGCGCGAGAGATCGGCCACGCGTTCCCGACCGGGGACATGTTCCGGCGTGCGGTGATCACGGTGCGCGCCGGTGCGGCCTCGCGGGTCGCGGTGCTGACCCGCGAGTTCGCGCCGACGATCACTGACGACGCCCGCGGTCATCTGCTCGGCCAGGTCGACGACATCGACTGCCGGCGCCCGGCGCGGGACCGCCGGTCACCCGCGCGATCACGCTCGAAGCTCCTGCCGCCCGCGAGGCGACCTGGACGCTCGCGCTCGATCGCCTGGATCCCGACGACGCCGCCGCGCGCGGCCTCGAGCTCTCCCATGTCCGCGTCCCGGTCGCCGCGGGTCGCGTCCCGATCGCGCGCTAGAGCTCATCGCCGCCCGCGAGGTCTCTTGGGATTCTCCGACGGACGGCCCAATATTTCGTCGCAGCATTCGACCAAATTACGGAAATGGTAGATCGCGGGCGAAGCCGCCGCCGCTCCCGGTGAGGCTCCGGTCCGGACACGCATGACGGCGCGTAGCCTGAAGCATGCGTACGAGCTGCACGAGCAGGCCGTGCGCGCGCGAGAGGCCATCAGCCTGCGGCCGCGTTGCGAGCCGGGCGACGCGTACTCGCATGGTTCGTTCGCGAGGACGGTGCGGCATCCGGCAACGCGGCGAACGTCTTGCTCGAGATCGCCGCCGCCGAACAGGCACTCGGCAAGCTCGACGCAGCACGCGCCGCCGCCGCGGCGCGCGCATGGCAGATCATGGCCCCGGTGCGCACGCGGGACCCGACGATTCGCAGGCTGCGGGCCAACGCGCTGGGACGATTCGCCTAGGTCCTGATCGCGTGCGGGGCCTATGGCGACGCCGTCCGGGCTGCGCGGCGAGCGCTAGCGATCGCCGAGGCGCTCGCTACTGCCGATGTGCTCAGCCTGGCGAAGGCGTCGTGCGGACTTCGGGTGCCGCAATTTACGGCAGCAAGATGACTTGCTTTTCGTGCGTCTCCTCATCTATCGTGAGAAGATGCGTCTTTTACTGTCGGTGTTGATACCTGTCATAGTATCTTGGAGTACGATCGTTGACGCCCAGACCATCCCGTTACCGAAGATCGACAGCATCAACTTCTTCGGCCAGGCAGGGGAATTCGAGGGGCACGACGTTACTGACGCCAAGAACTTCGCCGGTTTCGGAAGCTACGGGTGGGGTTTCGAGACATCATTCGAGATGGCCGCGAAGGGCGCGTACGTCGCCGAGCTCGCCGTGGGGTACGAGCAACTGTTCCTTAACGCGAAGCTCGACCAACGCTTCGCGATGCACGGCACGGTGCGCGATCTGCCGAGCATCTCGGTCTACGTCAGCTTTCCTAATAACTTGTACGTGGGCGTCGGAACCGGCGTGACCTCGCTCGTCAACACGACGATCACCGATAGCACGTCCCGGTTCACCGTGACCGGCGATACCTTCGACGTTGCGGCCAAGGCCGGGTACGTGATCCCGCTGGGCGGGGGCGACTCCTTGACGAGCCGTCGCATCAACGCGTTCATCGAGGGCTCGTATCACGCGCGGCAGATCGGCGGCGTCAACTACAGCATGGGGGCACCTGCGAATTTGCCGAGCCGGCTATACATCGGTGGCGGCGTCGTCGCGGTTGGCGTCCAGGTGTCGCTGAAGACCACTACTAGCTTGAGCGACGACCAGATCAAGAAGGAGGCACAGCGCCAGCAACAGGCATTCGCGGCCATGTCGCCGTCACCAGACAATGTCGACCTGGTCACGAAGACGGTGTGTAGGGGCACTCAGATCGAAGCTGGTTGGATCGAGATCGATACGCGTTGGGACCCGAGCAGTTGCACGAAGTCGGAAACGATCGAGCAGAACGTCTGGGTGCTCGGGCGATTCAGCGATCCGAACGATCCGAACCGGATCGAGGTCTGCTCGTCCGCGACGATCCCCAGCGGCTGGAAATCTAAGGGCACGCGCTGGGTCCCGGGACGGTGTGGCGCCGGTGCTGATTCGATCACGCAGAACGTCACCGTCATGGAGCGGCAATGAGCTTGTTCGATCTTTTCAACGCGAGCCTTCATCACCCGATGGCCGGGGTCCGTTGTCATCCACAGGGGGTCACGAGGAAGGCTCGCTCGAAGAGGCCGTCTCCACCCGTGCCGATGATTCGCGGTTGGTTCCCGCCGCCAGAGAAGACGCTCGCGATCGGAGTCGGGCGGCAGCCGAACGGCTACACGTGCGGGACGGAGACATTCCTCGGCATCTGCGAGTTCCTGCGCCTACCTGTGAGGGATCCGGACGACGATGACCTGTCGTCGTACAGCGCCAAGCTCAAGACAAGCGCGAAGTACGGCACCGATCCGCAAGACATTGTCGAGACCGCCACGGAGTTCTTGAAGATCGATGCCTCGATCGAGTCGCCAGCGACCATCCCCCGGCTCGCCCACCTCACGAACGACACGCAAGCCTACGTCGACCACCTTCTTGCCGGCGGACGGATCACGGCGCCACTCAAGATCGCGATGGTGACTTACCAGGCATATCTCGGTCGCAACCATCTTCGTAGCTTTGAGTACCCAGGTGGCCTTGCGCGGGCGCGCAGAACACGGACGGCGCGCCTGAGGAAGATCCGCGACGGCAAGCGGGTGTTGTGGGAGAACGATTGGACCGATGGCCACTGGTCCGCTGTTCTGCGCGTGGTCCCGAAGGTGGAGGCGACCGCGCTCGCATGCCGCGACGGGTTGCAGGAGAAGGACGTGCGCGAGGGGGTCGTGATCCTCGGTGATCCCTCGAATGGCGAGGGGTTGAGCTTCGTTCCTATCCCCGAGTTCGAACGACGCTGGCACGACACCGACCGCCACGACAACCCAAGGTTCCGCCAGACCGCTGTCGTGTTGAGCGTGTCAGCGCGAAAACTTCAACAGATGCGCCGCAAATCGATGAGCCGCGGCGTTCCGATGTTCGCCACCGTCCAGCGAAACGCCGTCTTCTACGTCCCATAGGCCACCAATCGGCCGAACTCTGCTGCATTCCGCACCCGTCATATCGGTCGTCCACAACCAGAAGCGGGATCATCGAGCCCGTCGCGCGCAGGGTGCGGGAGCCATTGAGTCGTGACGCCGTGCGTGCGTAACTCGCGCGATGTGGAAGTACCTCCTGGCGATCGGTCTGATCGCTACAACGACGACGTGTGGCTCCGCCCCGAAACCCGACACGATCGCTGCGCCGGTGCCGGCCCGCGACGTCGCGACGCCTGGACCGGCCGCACCTGCAAGGCCTGTCCCGCCACCGGAGGCCGTCCGCCCGAAGGCGGTCGAGACGCCGGCGCTGATCGCGACGCCGCTCGCCGGGGATCCGACGAAGACGACGATCCATCGCCTGTCGAACGGCATGACGGTGTACCTCAGCCCGGATCCGCAGGAGCCGTCGGTCGTCGCGCACGTCGCGGTGCGCGCAGGCAGCCGCAACGATCCCGAGCAGTCGACCGGCCTGGCGCACTACCTCGAGCACATGCTGTTCAAGGGCACGACGAAGCTCGGCACGCTCGACTACGCCCAGGAGAAGCCGCACCTCGACCGGATCGCGGGGTCGTACGCCGAGCTACGCAAGCCCGGCGTGGATCGGGACAAGGTGCTGCACGAGATCGATAGCGAGACCCAGAAGGCCGCGGAGTTCGCGGTGCCCAACGAGCTCGACCAGCTCTATTCTCGACTCGGCATCTCCGGGCTGAACGCGTTCACCAACAACGACGCGACGGTGTATGTGTCGCGGGTCCCGAGGAATCGCCTCGCGCAGTGGGCGCGCGTCGAGTCGCAGCGCTACGCGGATGCCGTGTTCCGGCTGTTCTGGCCCGAGCTCGAGGCGGTATACGAGGAGAAGAACCGCGGCCTCGACAACCCGAACCGGCGGTGGCGCGAGGCGTTCATGAAGGCGATGTTCCCCAGGCACGCGTATGGCTGGAGCAGCACGATCGGCGAGATCGATCACCTGAAGAACCCGGCGTACGGCGACATGGAGGCGTTCTTCCATCGCTACTACACGCCCGCGAACATGGCGATCCTCCTGTCCGGCGACGTCGACGAATCGGTGCTCCCGCTGCTCGAGAAGGAGTTCGCGTCGTTCCAGCGGCCCGCGGGCGACGCGCCGCCGGCGGGCGAGATGCCGAAGCTCGGCGGCCGGACGCAGCTCGATGTCGCCGTGCCCGCGAACGAAGGCGTGATCCTCGGCTGGCCGCTGGTCGCGGCGACCCACCCTGATCGGCTCGCCATCGAGGTGATGGATCTCTTGCTGCTCGATGGGACGTCGGGCCTCATCGAGCGCGAGCTCTTGCTGCCGCAGAAGGTCGCCGACGCCGGGTCGAGCCCGACGTTTTTGCGCGAGGCCGGCTACTTCGAGCTCTACGCCGATGCGCTCACGGGCCAGCGCCACGAGGTGCTCGAGCAGCTGCTCTGGGACCTGGTCGGCAAGCTGCAGCGCGGCGAGTTCACCGAGCGCGATCTGGCGACGGCGATCCTGTCGGCCGAGATCCAGGAGCAGCGCACGTTCGAATCGAACGACGGGCGCCTGGCGGCGATGGAGCGCGCGTTCATCGATGGCGAGGATTGGCGCAACGTGGTCAGCCGGATCGATCGCATGCGGAAGCTCACCAGGACCGACGTCATGCAGGTCGCGAAGCGCTACCTGACGAGCGACTTCCTGGTGGTTCGCAAGGTCAAGGGCACGGCGAACCCGCCGAAGATCACCAAGCCGGGGATCACGGCGGTCAAGGTCGATCCGGGCCGGCGCACCGCGTTCGCGCAGGCCATCCTCGACATGCCGGTCTCGCCGATCGAGCCGGTCGCGCTCGCGGCGGGGCGCGATTACGCGCGCACGACGATCTCGACCGGCCCCTTGATCACGGTCGAAAACCCGCGCAACGGCTTGTTCGCGGTTCACTACGACTTCGACGTCGGCCGCGCCGACGACCGGTTGCTCTGCCTCGCGCTCGATGTGCTCAAGGTCTCGGGCGCCGGCCAGCGCTCGGCCGAGCAGCTGTCGCGCGCGCTGCACGAGCTCGGCGTGGCGGTCGGCACCACGTGCTCGAAGGCCGAATCGTCGCTGACCTTGTCGGGCGTCGATCGCAACCTCGACGCGGCGATGGCGCTGGTGCGCGAGTGGCTCGCCGCGCCGGTGTTCGATGACGCGACCGTCAAGGCGCGCGTCGCCACCGTGCTGACCGAGCGCGCGAACACGATCACCACCCCCCAGACGATCGCCGCCGCGCAGCTGGACTACGCGCGCTATGGACAGGACACCGAGTTCCTCGTCGTGCCCACCAGCGCGCAGCTCGCGGCCGTCACCCCGGCGCAGCTCAAGGCCACGCTCGCGGGGTTTCTGCACTGGAAGCACCGCACGTCGTACTTCGGGCCGCGCACGCCGGCCGCCGCGGCCACCGCGGTCGTGCTCGGCGATGGCAAGCGCGCGACGGCGCCGAAGCGGCCGATCAAGTTCCGCAAGCCGAACACGGCGCTGGTGACGGATCAGAAGACCGCGCAGACCCACATCTGGCTGACCTGGCCCCGCGCGCCGGCCAACGACGCCGAGCGCGCCGCCGGCACCGTGTTCAGCGAGTACATCGCGCCGATCTTGTTCCAGGAGGTTCGCGAGGCGCGCGGGCTGGCGTACACGGTGTTCGGCGGCGGCGTGCCCGGCCTCAAGAAGGCCGACGACGCGCAGCTGTTCGCCTACGTCGGGACGCAAGGCGACAAGGCCCACGACGCGGTCGACGCCGTGCTCGCGACGCTGCGCCAGCCGGTCGACGACCAGCGGTTCAAGCAGGCCAAGGAGACGCTCGCCGAGAACTACCGCGTCGAGCGGATCGCGCCGCGCGCCATCGCCGGCGTCGTGTATCGCTGGGACGACCAGGGCGAGGCCTCCGACCCGCGGGCGGCCCGCCACGCCCGCGCCGAGAAGGTCGACCGCGCCGCGCTCGAGCGCTGGAAGACGGCGGCGCTGGCCGGCCCCGTGATCGTCTCGATCGTCGGCGATCACCAGAAGATCGACGACGCCCAGCTCAAGAAGCTCGCGCCGATCACGCTGGTACCGGTCACGAAGCTATTCGGGTATTGACCGCGCCGTGCGATGATGGGGCGGCGTGAACATCCTGTACATCACGTCAGAGGTCGCGCGCTACGCCAAGACCGGCGGGCTCGCCGACGTCTCGGCCGCGCTCCCCCAGTACCTCGGGCGCGCCGGCCACGACGTGCGGGTGTTCATGCCGTACTACAGCCGGGTCGACGACAAGGGCGCGACGCTCGACGTCGTCCTGCGCGACATCGAGATCCGGCTCGGCGGCCATCGCTACGAGGTCGCGATCGTGCGCGCCGCGCGGCCGGGCGACGCGCCGGTGTACCTGGTGCACTGCCCGGCCCTGTACCAGCGGGCGTCGATCTACACGAGCGACCCCGACGAGCACCTGCGGTTCCTCGTGCTGACCCGCGCCGCGCTCGAGGCGTGCGGCCGGATGCAGTTCGCGCCCGACGTGCTCCACGCCAACGACTGGCAGGCGGCGCTCGCGCCGCTCACGCTCAAGGTGCGCTACGCGTGGGACCGGATCTTCGACCGCACCAAGACGCTGCTCGCGATCCACAACCTCAACTACCAGGGCATGTTTCGCGCCGGCATCCTCGCCGACACGGGCCTGGCCGACGCCGCGCACCTGTTCCACCAGGATCAGCTGCGCGAGGGCCGCGTGAACTTCCTCCTGCATGGCATCCTGTACGCCGACGGCGTCACCACCGTGAGCCCGACGTACGCCCAGGAGATCCAGACCGCCGAGCACGGCGCCAACCTCGATCCGTTCCTGCGCGCGCGATCGTCGACCGTCGTCGGCATCCTGAACGGCGTCGACTACGGCGAGTGGAGCCCCGAGCACGACGCGCTGATCGCCGCGCGCTACAGCGCGGCCGACCTCGCGGGCAAGGCGACCAACAAGGCGGCGCTGCTCGCGCGGCTCGGGCTGCCGCACGCGCCCCAGGTCCCGGTGATCGGCATCGTGTCGCGGCTGGCCGGCCAGAAGGGGTTCGCCCTGTTCGACGGCGTGATGCCGGCGCTGCTCCGCCGGCACGGGTTCCAGCTCGTCGTGCTCGGCAGCGGCGAGCCCCGGTTCGAGCAGCTGTTCGCGGGCCTCGCGGCGGCGTTTCCGCGCCAGGTCGGCTTTCACCGCGGGTTCTCGAACGAGCTCGCCCACCAGATCGAGGCCGGCGCCGACATGTTCCTCATGCCGTCGCGCTACGAGCCGTGCGGGCTCAACCAGATGTACAGCCTGCGCTACGGCACCGTGCCGATCGTGCACAAGACCGGCGGGCTCGCCGACACCGTCGAGCTGTGGGATCCGCGCGATCGCACCGGCACCGGCATCGTGTTCGATCACTTCACCGCCGAGGGCCTGGCCTGGGCGATCGAGGCCGCGCTCGCGACCTACCGCGACCCCGCCGCGTGGCGGGCGCTGGTCGCCAACGGCATGGCCGCCAACTTCTCGTGGGACCGACAGGGCAAGCTGTACGAGCAACTGTATCGCCGCCTAGCCGTGATGAGGTGACCATGCACATCGTCTTCATCGAACCGCGTTTTCCCGCCAACCAGAAGCTGTTCGTGAGGGCGCTCGCCGAGATCGGCGCGACCGTGACCGCGATCGGCGAGGGCAGCAAAGAGTCGCTCGACGACGAGCTCAAGCGCTGGCTGACCCACTACGAGGAGGTCGGCTCGGTGTGCGACGAGGGCGCCGTGCTGCGCGCGCTCCGGTTCGTGCAGTCGAGGAGGGCCGTCGATCGGATCGAGGCCGTCGTCGAGGCCCACATCATGCCGATCGCCCGGGTGCGCGAGGCCGCGGAGATCCCGGGCACGTCGGTGCGCACGGCGTTCTTGTGCCGCGACAAGCCGGCGATGAAGGAGGTCCTGCGCGAGGGCGGCGTGCCGTGCGCGCAGTCGATCGGCGCGTCGTCGGCGGACGAGGTCCAGGCGTTCGCCGAGCGCGTCGGGTTCCCGCTGATCCTGAAGCCGCGCGACGGCGCCGGCGCGGCGGGCGCGACCCGGGTCGATACCACGGCCGAGCTCACCGCGGCGCTCGCCACGTTCGGGGGCGCGAACAGCATCGCCGTCGAGGAGTTCATCGAGGGCCACGAAGGGTTCTACGATACCTTGACGATCAACGGCACGATCGCCCACGACTTCGTCACCCACTACTACCCGAACGTGCTCGAGGCGATGCGGACGCGCTGGATCTCGCCGCAGTTCATCGCGACCAACCGGGTCGAGACCGCGCCGGCGTACCAGGAGGTGCGCGCGCTCGGGGCGAAGGTCGTGAAGCTCCTCGGCATCGAGACCTCGGCGACCCACATGGAGTGGTTCTACGGGCCCAAGGGCCTCAAGTTCAGCGAGATCGGCTGCCGGCCGCCCGGCGTGCGCGCCTGGGACCTCTACAACGTCGGCAACGACATGGATCTGTACCGCGAGTGGTCGATGGCGGTGTGCGCGGGGCGGACCGTGCAGACGGCGTCGCGCCGCTACGCCGCCGGGATCATCGCGCTCCGCCCGGACTGCGACGGCCGCATCGCGGGCTACGAGGGCCTCGAGGCGATCGGCCGATCGTTCGGGTCCCACGTCATCGACATGCACCTGCCGCCCGAGGGCACGCCGACCCAGCCGGTCGCGGCCGGCTACATGGCGAACGCGTGGCTGCGCATGAAGCACGAGAACTACGACGAGCTCCGCCGGATGCTCGACATTGTCGGCCAGACGGTTAAAGTGCGAGCGCGCTGAACGAACGCCGCGATCGACCTGTACGTACCGTGATCGTCCTCTGCGGAGCCCAACACGCCGACCCCTCGCTGCCGCGCGTGCTGCGCGAGCTCGGGGTGACCGGATCGGTCGCCCTGGTCACGGCGGGGTGGCAGGAGCGCGAGGGCGAGCCCGGCGTGGTCGCCGATCCCGGGGTGCCGGTCGTCGAGCTCGCGCTGCACGCCCGCGGCGAGCAGGTGTTCGCGAACGACGCCGAGCTGGCGGCTGCCTACAAGGCGCGCCAGCTGCGGCTCAAGCTGATGCAAGATACCTATCGCGTGCGGCTCGAGTACGCGGCGCAAGCGGCGCGGGCGGTCGCCGTGCGCAGCGTCGATCCGGAGCTGGTGGCCGAGGAGAACGTCGCGTCGCTCGCGCTGATCCGGCAGATCGATCGCGATCACCTCGATCGCTGCCGCGCCGTTCACGTCGCGTTCGAGGCCAGGTGGCAGCCGCTCACGCGCGCGGTGCTCGCGCGGCACGTCCGCGAGCTGCGCCGGGCGATCGAACCCACCAGCGCGATCGTGATCGCCGGCGGGCACGTGGCGGTGCTGCTCAATCGCCTGCGGCTGTTCGGGCTCGCGGAGCTCGCGGAGGGCCGGCCGATCATCGCGTGGTCGGCGGGCGCGATGGCGCTGACCGAGCGCGTCGTCTTGTTCCACGACGATCCGCCGCACGGCCAGGCGATCTCCGAGGTGCTCGACACCGGCCTGGGCCTCGCGCCGGACCTCGTCGTGCTGCCCGAGCCCCGGCTGCGGCTCAACCTCGCCGACGCCGTCCGCGTCAGCGAGCTCGCGGGGCGCTATGCGCCGGCGGTGTGCGTCGCGATCGATCACAACGCGCAGCTCTGGATCGATGGTGGCCGCGCCGTGCGCGCCGTCGCGGCCCAGCGCCTCGATCCGACCGGGGCCGTCGAGCCAGCGTGGTCGCCATGACGCGCGAGGGCGATCCGCCGGACCAGCCCCCCGGGCCCGCCGGTAGCCCCGTCGAGGGCGCGCGTGCCCGCGGTGGCGCTTCACCCGTCGATCCCACGGACCCGCCTCCCCGCCCCGGCACTTCCGTCGAGGAACCCGCCGCTCGCGATGCCGCGTCGCTCCTCGATCCACCGGGTAAGATCGCCCGTCCCGTCGGCAACGTCATCGGGCTCCGCTCGCGCCGCGAGTCCGCGTCGCCGTTCGCTCCCACGGGAGACACCGCCCGGCCCGTCGCGACCGTCGTCGTCGGCGGTCGCCCGCGCCGCGAGACCGCCTCGCTGATCTCCACCCTCGCCGCCGGGCCGCGCACCCGGGAGGCGATCGACGCGTTCCTCGCCAGCCAGAGCTTCCCGATCGTCCTGGGCTCGTCGATGACGTTCGTGTATCGCGGCGACGCCGAGGCGGTGCACCTCAAGCACTGGGTGTTCGGCCTGCCGTCGTCGCAACAGCTCAAGCGGCTCGAAGGCACCGACCTGTGGCACCTCACGCTCGAGATCCCCGCCGGGTCGCGCGTCGAGTACAAGCTCGAGGTCGTGCGCCAGGGCCGCGGCGAGTGGATCCAGGATCCGCTCAACCCCAACCGCGCGCGCGATCCGTTCGGCGCCAACTCGGTGGCCCACGGCACCGGCTACACCGTGCCCGAGTGGATCAAGTCCGATCCCGAGGCGCCGCCGGGGACGATCGACGAGATCCGGTTCCACAGCCAGGTGTTCGGCCGCCGCGGCGTCGGGCTCTACCTGCCCGCGCGGTACCGCCGGACCCGGCGCTACCCGCTCCTGGTCGTCCACGACGGCCACGACTACCTGCGGTACGCAAGCCTGGGCCCGATCCTCGACAACCTGATCTACCGCCGCGAGATCCCGGACCTCATCGTCGCGCTGACCAGCTCGGCGAACCGGCTGGGCGAGTACGCCGCCGACGAGCGCCACGCGCGGTTCCTGTCCGACGAGCTCGTGCCCAACCTCGAGCGCACCCTGCCGCTCGACGCCCGCCCGCAGAGCCGGTGCCTGATGGGCGCGAGCTTCGGCGCGGTCGCGGCGCTGACCACGGCGCTCGCGCGCCCCGGGTTCTACGGCCGGTTGCTCCTGCAGTCCGGCTCGTTCGCGTTCACCGACATCGGCGACCGCAACGCCCGCGGCCCCCTGTTCGATCCGATCGTCGCGGCGATGAACCACTACCGCGCCAATCCGATCGCGATGTCCGAGCGCGTGTTCCTCAGCTGCGGCATGTACGAGTCGCTGATCTACGAGAACCGCTCGCTCGCCCCGATCCTCTCGGCGACCGGCATGGAGGTGCGCTACGTCGAGGCGCGCGACGGCCACAACTGGGAGAACTGGCGCGACCGCCTGCGCGAGGGCCTGTCGTGGCTGTTCCCGGGCCCGCTCTTGCTCGTCTACGAGTAGCGCCTCGCCCGGGCCGTCCCGGCACGTTCGACAAGTCGAAACTCGCTGAGTCATGACTCAGCAAGTCATAACTCAGTGAGTTACGACTTGACGACCCCTCCCGCACGCCTAGACTTGCCCTGATGAGCGACTTCATCGGCCGCGCCGCCGAGCTGCAACGGCTCGACCAGCTCCATGCCGCCCGGGAAAGCGCCTTCGTTCCGATCTACGGGCGGCGCCGCATCGGCAAGAGCGAGTTGATCGTCCGGTTCCTCCACGGCAAGCATGGGATCTACTTCCTCGGAAAACAGGCGACCCCGGAGCTGCAGCGCCGCGAGTTCCTCGTCGAGGCAGCCGCGGCGCTCGATGAACCACTCCTGGCCAGCTTCCCGGCGGACACCTGGAAGCGTGCGTTCGATGCCGTCATCGAGCGCTGGACCGATCGCGGCGGCAAGGGCAAGGGTAAGCTCGTCATCGCGCTCGACGAGTTCCAGTGGATGGTGGCCGAGAGCCCGGAGCTCCCATCGGTCCTGCAAGAGGCATGGGATCGGCGCTGGCGGGCCGCCGGCAACGTCTTCCTCATCCTGTGTGGCTCGTACCTCGGGTTCATGGAGCGCGAGGTCCTGGGCAACAAGAGCCCGCTGTTCGGGCGGCGCACGGCGCAGATCCTCCTCCGCCCGTTCGGCCATCGCGAGGCCGCTCGCTTCCATCCCGGCTACGCACCCGCCGATCTGGCGCGGACGCGGGCGATCTGCGGCGGCATCCCGATGTACCTGCGGTGCTTCCAGCCCGGGCGATCGGTCGAGCAGAACATCAAGGCGGCGATCCTCGACGAATATTCGCCGCTCCATCGCGAACCGGACTTCCTCCTCCGCGAGGAGCTCCGCGACGTCGAGCACTACTACGCGATCCTCATGACGCTCGCGACCGGCGCCGCACCGAGCGGCGAGATCGCCCGGCGAGCAGGGATCCCCGATCGGAGCATCGCGTACTACCTCGGGCAGCTCGTCGAGCTGGGCTATCTGCGGCGGCGTCATCCGCTCACCGGCAAGCCGCCGATCGCGCGCCACGTTCGCTACGAGCTCGACGATCCGCTGCTGCGCTTCTGGTTCCGCTTCGTGTATCCGAATGGGAGCATCCTGCAGAAGCTCGGGCCGGATCAGGCGTTCGCGGCGCGGATCCGCCCGGAGCTCGACTCGTACTACGGCACGAGCTTCGAGCGGCTGTGCCGCGAGGCCCTCCCGTCGATCTACGAGCGCGAGGGAGTCTCGGCCGGCTACGAGATCGGCGAGTACTGGGACAAGCACACGCAGATCGACCTGGTCAGCCTCCGCGACGACGCCTGGACCGACCTCGGCGAGTGCAAGTGGGGGCCGGTGCGCTCCGCCGGCGCGTTGCTCGATGAGCTGGATGCCAAGGTGGCGCGCTACCCGAACCCGCGCGGCGCCTCCATAGGCCGGCGGATCTTCACCCGGCACCCGCCGCGCGAGCGCGGGGCGAAGCGATCGCCGGTGAGCTGGCACAGCCTCGACGATTTCTACGAGTAGCTGCGCGGTTGAACGCCATCAACGATCAGCGCGACAGGCCGTAGCTACGCGTAACGCATGACCGGTCGTCGGCGCCGGCTTTTCGCCCAAAACGATGGGCCTTGGTCCTGGCCGTGCAACTCGCCGCGCCGACAAGCAGCTCCTCATCGACCTGAGCCCGATCCACGCCGTCGAACGAGCCGAGCACTTCTTCATCATGCGAATGCGAGATCCCCGGCCAGCCGCTCGTCGAGCGCCGCGGCCGCGGCCTCACGCTGACGGCCGTCGGTGAGCGGCTCGCCGCGACCGTCCGCGAGGCATTCTTGGGGCTGCGCGAGGTGGCGGCCCAGGCGGCGGACCAGCCGGTCACCGCCACGCTCGGCGCAGGCGACAGCCTGTTGCACGGCTGGCTGATCCCCGCGTTGCCGCGCACTGCGGCGTCGCTCGCTGTGGTCGCGCTCGATGGCCCCGAGGTCGCGCTCCGCCTGCGCGACGCCAGGATCGATCTGGGCGTCCTGCGCGCTGGCGAGGCCGGTCGCGATCTGCGCGTGCGTCCGCTCGGGACGATCGCGTACGCGCTGTACGTGCCGCACGTGCTCTGCGCGCGACCCACTACGTTCGAGCGCGTGCTCGCGACGGTGCCGATCGCCGCGCGGCTCGGTGACCCGGAGACCGTGCGCTTCCTGACCGGTCCGCCGGCGCTCGCCTGCGAGACGTTTCCACAGGCGCAGCGTGCGGTCGCCACCGGCCGCTACGCCGCGCTCCTGCCGACGTTCGCGCGCCGCGAGCTATCGTCGCGCGTATGCCACGAGCTCGCGGTACCGTTGCCGTCGCGCAAGGTCTCGCTCGCGTGGCACCGCCGGCTCGAGCGCCAGCAGCCGCGCGTCGTGGCGTTGATCGATCCGCTGGCGGCAGCGTTCGCGCGCGCTCTGTAGCCCGGATCATGGGTCAACGCGCCTTGGTCCGAGCGTCACTTGCGTCTTCGTATGTCGTCGCGCCTCGCATGCATCCTCATGTTATGGTTAGCGAGGTGAGGTAGCCGTGACCACCCAGAGTGTAACCATCCGACTCCCCGATCCGATCTACCAGCAGCTCAAGCGGCGCGCCGATCGAACCCGCCGCTCCATCGAAGACGAGCTATTGGAGGTTGTGGCCGCTGCGGTGCCCGTGGCCGATGAGCTCTCAGGGGACCTGGCTGAAGCGATCTCGCCACTCGCAGCTCTCGATGACGAAGCGCTATGGAGCGCGGCGCGCGACCGGCTTCCGACCAACGCCGCCGAGCGGCTCGAATCCCTGGGCCAGAAGCGGCAGCGGGAGGGGCTGACGGAGGCCGAGATGCAAGAAGCTGCCACCCTGATCCGACAATATGAACGCGTGATGCTCGTACGTGCCCATGCTGCTGCACTGCTCAAGCAGCGCGGGCATGACGTTTCCGGCTTGCTGACCGCAGCATGAGCAGGGACTACATCCCGAAGGGCCTACGCGATCTCGTTGCCCGAACCGCGCGGCATCGGTGCGGCTACTGCCTGACGCAGGAGGCTGTCGTCGGCACACCGATGGTGATCGACCATATCGTTCCCGAGTCGCTGGGCGGCCCGACAGAGGAAGTGAACCTCTGGCTCGCATGCCTGCTCTGTAATGCCCACAAGGGTGACCGACTCACTGTCCTGGATGTGAATACCGGTGAGATCGTGCGATTGTTCAACCCACGGCAACAGACATGGGTAGAACACTTCGAATGGACACCGGAGGGCGATCGGATCGTGGGCAGGACGCCGATCGGGCGCGCTACCGTCATCGCGCTGCAACTGAATCGCCCCTCGCTCGTCAGGGCGCGCAGAGCGTGGGTCAGCGTCGGGTGGCATCCGCCGGAGGTGTAGTAGTCCAGCTGTCGGCTCGGCTCCCCAGAGGCGTGACGATGTAGGAGATGCGACGGGCGTCAGCCCCTCATGCCGCTCGCCCATAATTATCGCGCCTCGCTCTCGCCTGGCGCGAGGCGAGCATCAGCCGAGCTCGAAGGTCGTGATGCCGTAGACGCGTGCGAGGTCGATGGCCGGCGCCGGGCCGGTGTACATGCGCGCGGTCTCGAATACCGGCTCCAGGCCGTGACGCTCGGAGAGCCGCACGGCTGCTGGGTTGACCTCGGGGACGTCGAGGATGATCGGCCCGGCCGGCAGCCGCGCGGCCAGGCCCAGGAGCAGCGCCTCGGCGATGGCTTCGCCATTGGCAAACAGCGGGCCGATCTTCCACCCGTCGCGACACGGGCGCGCCAGCCCGATCCCGGTGAGCGCGCCGTCGCCCCAGGCGGCGAGCCCGATGGCCTCCGGCATGCCGACCCAGGCGGCGAGGAACGCGGCCCGCTTCGCCGGGAACAGGGCCTGATCGTAGGCCAGGAGCCGATCGAACGGCACGGCGCGCAGGTCGACCAGCCCTGCCGGAGGCGACGAACGCGGCGGCGAGCCGGCATAGCGCACGTTGCGATGGGCGAGGATGAAGCCCGACTTGCGATAGTTGGCTTGCTGCGCGATGACGCCATCGAGGCCGATCAGATAGCCGTCGAGCCGCGCCATCGCCGCGCGCCAGACGGCAAGGCCAAGTCCCTGGCCACGCTGCTCGGGCCGCGCGATGTAGAGGCCGACGAACGCGAAGGGTGACCCGTAGCGCACGGCCGAGATGCAGGCTGCCGGTTCGCCATCGGTCTCGACCACGAGAAAGCCCTCGGGATCGGCGACCTGGAAGGGTGTCGCGTCGTGCCGGCCGGGGTTCCAGCCTTCGGCTGCCGCCCAGGACAAGGCGAGTTCCAGATCAGCTCGCCCCATGGTGCGCACCTTGACGTCCTGTACGGTCATGCTGCCTCCTGCAGCGGGCTACCATGCGCTTCGTCGAAGCGGCGGCGGGCCTCGCGCTCGCCTCATTTCGCCTGGAACGGCCGCAGGTTGGCTGACGCGGGCCCAGCCATGCCAGTGGGTCTCGCAGCCTGGAAGATCGGAGATCGGGCTGTCAGGAAGTCGTGTGGGCTGCGAATCATCGGTTGTCACGATGAGCACCGATCGCCACGCCCGTTTCGAAGGCTTGCTCGCCGAGCACGCCGGGATCGTGGGCAAGATCGCCGGCAGCTACGCCCGCGGGCTGGAGGATCGGCGCGATCTGCAGCAGGAAATTGCGACCCAGCTGTGGCGGGCCTTCGACCGCTACGACGAGCGGCTCGGCAAGTTCTCGACGTGGATGTACCGGATCGCGCTCAACGTCGCGATCTCGCACCTGCGGCGCGCGCGGATGTTCGAGCCGCTCGCCGACGACCTCGTCGCGCCAGCGGTCGATCGCGCTGATCTCGACGACCGCGCCGACGCGCTGTACGCGTGCATCCAGGCGTTCGCGCCGCTCGAGCGCGCGCTGATCCTCCTGTACCTCGAGGATCGCAGCTACGGCGAGATCGCGGAGGTGCTCGGGATCAGCGAGGCAAACGTGGCGACGAAGCTCACCCGATTGCGAAGCCGGCTGCGCGAGCAGCTGACAGGAGCCAGCTCATGACGATGGATCTCGAAGAGATGAAACAAGCGTGGACGCAGCTCCAGGCGCGCGTCGAGCGACTGGAGCGTATCGATCGCAGCGGTCGCGGTGGACCCGCCGGGCGCGTGCAGGATGCCCTGCGAGGAACGCGGCGCCAGGACTGGATCGCGATCGGCGGATGGGGCGTGTTCGCACTATGGGTCGGATCGTTCTGGTTCGACCATCGCGAGGTGACACACCTCCTGATCGCCGGACTGGCCCTGCATGTCTACGCGATCACCGCGATCATCCTCGGTTCGATCCAGCTCCGAGCCCTGGCGGCCATCGATCACGGCGCGCCGATCGTAGCGCTGCAGCGGCAGCTCGCCGGGCTCGCGCGGCTGCGCGCACGATGTTCGGTGGCGCTCGGCCTGCCGTGGTGGCTCCTGTGGGTGCCGTGCATGATCGTCGGCATCACCTGGCTGACCGGCGTTGATTTCTACGACCCCGCGTGGGCATGGTCGTCGCTCGGGGTCGGGGTGATCGGGCTCGTCGCGAGCCTCGTCGTCGCGCGCCGGTTCGCGGCGCGGCCGGTGCGGTCCCCGACGCTGCGTCGCATGATCGACCATCTATCCGGCCGCAGCCTGGCGCGGGCGATGCACGAACTCGACGAGGTCGACGAGTTCACGCGGAACGGGTGACGATGAATCCCTCAGGTCTCGGAGTCGTCGTCGCGGAACGCGCCGAGATCGAGGCCGTAGCGGCGGGCCCAGCGGTAGACCTGCTGGCGATCTTTCTCGAAGTGTTCGGCGACGCGGGCGACGTTGCCGCCGTAGCGCGCCAGCGCCGCCGCGAGCTCGTCGCGGGTCGGCGTGAGGTTGGCCGGCGCGGCCATCGCGATCGGGATCGCCGGAGACGCGGCCAGGGCAGGCTTGAGGCGCGGCCCGAGCCGGGAGGTGAGCGCCGCCGGGAGGTGGCCGAGGCCGAGCTCGCTGCTCGGCGCAGCGTCGCCCGCGCGGATCAGGGCAGCGGCGAGCACACGCTCGAGCTCGCGCACGTTGCCGGGCCAGTCGTGGAGCACGAGCGCCTCCGCGGCGTCGGCCGACAGCGGCGGCGCCTGGCGCCGGGCGAGGATGCCGGCGGCGATCGCGATGATGTCCTCGCGGCGCTCGCGCAGCGCGGGGACCTTGATCTGCCAGCCCGACAGGCGATTGAGCAGGTCGGCGCGGAAGCTGTCCTCGGCGACGCTGCCGCCCAGGTCGCGCAAGGTCGCCGCCACGATGCGGACGTCGATCCGGCGCGCCACGGTAGCGCCGACCGCGCGGACCTCGGCGGCCGCGAGCGCGCGCAGGAGCTTGGGCTGCAGATCGAGGGGCAGCTCGCCGATCTCGTCGAGGAACAACGTCCCGCCGTCGGCGGCGACGAACAGGCCGTCCGCGGCCCGGGTGGCGCCGGTGAACGCGCCGGCGACGTGGCCGAACAGCTCGCTCTCGGCGAGGAGCGGCGAGATCGCCGCGCAGTTGACCGCGATGAACCCGCCGGGCCGCCCCGAGCGGCGGTGGATCTCGTGCGCGATGACCTCCTTGCCGACGCCGGTCTCGCCGAGCACGAGCACCGGAACGGCGTGCGGCGCGACCAGCCCGATCTCGCCGTGCAGGTGCAGGGTCGCGAGGCTCGAGCCGTAGAGCGCCGTGTCGGCCGGCGCTTGCAGCTCGCCGGTGGTGGTCACCTCCGCTTCGACGTAGAGGATCAGCGTCTTGCCGATCCGGATCAGCGTGCCATCGTGCAGCGCCGCGCGCTCGGCGCGGACGCCGTCGACGAACATGCCGTTGTGGCTGCCCTGATCGACGACGGTCCAGCCGTCGCCGTCGGGGATCACCACGGCGTGGAGGCGCGAGACCTCGGGATCGGTGAGCGCGAGTGACCGCGCATGGCCGATCCGGCCGATCTCGATCGGCGCCTCGTCGACGGCGACGGTGACCGGCCGCGCGCCCGACACCGGCAGTACCCGCAACAGCCGCATCCGCACCCGCGCGCCGACCCGCGCGGACGGTGAGGTCATCGTGTCGCGTTCATCGGTCATGGGGCTCGCTGGCCGGGCCGACGATGCGGGCGTGGCCACCGGAGACGGTGACGCGGAACGTACCCGCGAGCTCGTCGATGGCGCCACGATCGATCCATACCCCGGCCCATACCCCGCCGCCGCCACGCGGATCGGCCAGCTGGGTCGCGATCTCGAGGCCGGCCAGCGCGCGCGCGCAGCGATCGATGCAGTCGCCCGCGGACTCACCGGCCGCGACGACGAGCTGGGCGTCGGGGTGCTCCGCCGCGAGCGCGAGCGCGAGCCGCACCGTCACCGCGAGCCCGCTGGCGACGATCACCGCGAGCCCCTGCTCGAACGGCGCCATGGAGATCGCCGCACCGCCGGCGTTCGGCCAGGCCCAGGGCGGCTCGTCATCGGCCCGTGCCACCAGGATCCCGCACATCGCGCGCGCAGCGCTGGCCGCGGTCCTCGTCGCGATGCTGCCTTGCAGCGCGCCGGCGCGATGGACGGTGGCCGGCAGCGCGCCGAGCTCGGTCAGGGCGCGCTCCACGGCCGCGGCGCTGGCGGGGCGTTGATCGGGCCGCCGTGCGAGCAAGGCCGAGACCAGCTCGTCGAGCGCCGGTGGGGTCGATGGAGCAAGCGCCCGCAGCGGCGGCGGATCGTGCAGCAGCACCTTGGCGCACACCGCGAGGGTGCTGTCGCCGTGAAAGGTCGCCACGCCGGCGAAGCATTCGTGCAACACGCAGCCGAGCGCGAACAGGTCGGCGCGGCCATCGAGCGCGGCGGATCGGCCGCGCACCAGCTCCGGGGCGAGGTAGCCCGCGGTGCCGACGACCACGCCGGTGCGGGTCAGCCGGCCGGCCTCGCTGGTGCGCCGGGCGATGCCGAGGTCGACGAGCCTCACCTGCGCGGCGTCGCCGCCGACCAGCATGATGTTCGACGGCTTGAGGTCGCGGTGCACGAGATCGCGCGCATGGATCGCCGCGAGCGCGCGGCACAGCTGGATCGCCATCGCGATGATCGCGGGACCGGTGAGCCCGGCGTGCGCGAGGCGGTGGGCGAGCGTCTCGCCCTCGACCCACTCCATCACCAGGTAGCGCAAGCCGTCCGGCGTCGCGCCGTGGCTGATGTACTCGACGATGTTGGGATGGCGCAGCTCCGCGAGGAGCGCGGCCTCGCGCTCGAACCGGGCGACGTTGTCCAGCGCATCGACCCGGAGCACCTTGAGCGCGACGTCACGCCGGTCGCGCCGGTCGCGCGCCCGGAACACCGTCCCCATCCCGCCGCGCGCGGCTTCTCCGATGATCTCGAAGCGACCGGCGACCCGCTCACCCGGCTGCATGCCTGGGACATGGTACTGCGGGTGCCCCCACGCGGCGACCGATCCCGCCGCATCGCGAACAGCGCTGTCACACGCGCGGACGCTTCCCGCGAGACACGTCGTCGGTCTTGGATGCCGAATGATTGCCGGGCGTTGCCGCCGATCGTTCACGCGGCACCCCGTGGCACACGATTTGGAAGGGTCGTAGGTCATGATGAAACACAAAACCAAGCTCAAGAAACCGCTCACGCTTGCCGCCGAGACGCTGCGCGTCCTCCAGACCCACGAGCTCCGTGGCGTGGCCGGCGGCTACACGAACGACTCTCTTGCCAATGACAAGAGCTGCAACGTCTGCCAGACGGATATCTGCGAGTTCTAGGCGCCCTCGCGGACGGCCGTGTACCGGGGCGGGCGGCTAGACCGTCCCGCTGCACGGTGCGCAGCTGACCGCGAGCATGGTGGACTGCCCTCCTTCTTCGCTATCGGTGCCCCCGTTGACCGCGGTGAGTTGCGTGTTCTTGAGGTGGCGGATGGTCTCGATCGCCAGGCGAAGCGGCTGCTTGTGCCTTTCTTCATGTGATTCCTTCGATGCATGGGGCGCGCCACGGGGTGTCACGCAACCTCCCCAGGATCACGTGCCGTGGTCACGACAAGAAACGTCATTCGTCGTGACAGCTTGGCGTCACCGGCTCGAGCCGGGTCTCGCGCAAGGCATACGGAGCGTGACACCGGGCGAAGGCTGTCACGGTCTCGTGAGACCGGGTCTCGGCCTCGAGGTGCCACAGCACCGCCTGGTGATCGGCGCTCGTGCTGAGCAAGATCGGGCCGCCCGGCCAGAAATCTACGCTCTCGGCGCTCGCCTGGTGGTGGAGCTGGACCAGCAGCGAGGACGTGGCGCTGTCCCAGATGCTGACGGATCCGTCCGTCGTGGCCCCGGCCACCAGCGTGCCATCCGGGCTACCGGTGACATATCGCAGGGTCGTCGTGTGCTCGAACGTACGCAGTGGATCGCCGGTCGCGATGTTCCACAGGCGCACGAGCCGGTCGGCATTACCGGTCAGGAGGCGAGTGCCAGTGGCATCGAAGTCGACGCTCGCCATGACGTCACCGCCCGTGACCTTGCAGATCACTCGCCCGGTGACGACCTCCCAGACCCGCGCGGTCCGGTCCGTGCTCCCCGAGGCGATCAGCCTGTCATCCCGGCTGAACGCGACCGAGACCACGCTGGCGGTGTGGCCGCGCAGCGTGGCCAGCCGGTCTCCGCGCACGGTCCAGAGCTCGACCAGGTGATCGTCTCCGGCGGTGACGATCTGCCTGCTCGCGTGATCGAAGCTCGCCCACCGAAACTGCCCCGAGCCACGGAGCTCGGCAGCCAAGGTTCCGGTGGCGAGGTCGCGGATCTGGGCGACCGCGGTGTCGGAAGGCAGGTTCGCGACCAGCTTCCCGTCGGGGCTGATCCGGCTGAACGAGCTCGGCGGCGCGGCGATCGCCGCGAGCTTGCGCCCGGTGATCGTTTCCCAGGTGGCCAGCCCGTGGTCCGAGCTCGTGGCGAACCGCCGGCCGCCGGCGAAGAACTCTCCGAGCGCGAGGGCTCCCTCGGCGTCGACGCTCGTCACGAGATCCGGAGCGGTCGTGGCGTACACGCGGATCGCGCCATCCCAGGTCGGAACGACCAGCCGCGCGCCCGCCGGGTCGAATCGCGACCCGTTCCTGACGTACTGATCGCGCGCGCCGAGCAGGCTCGTGAGCTGGCGATGGGTCTCGACATCCCAGATCCGTACCGTCAGATCGCTCCCCGCTGACGCCAGGCGGGTCCCGTCCGCGCTGAACTCGACGCTTCCGACGGCGCCGCGGTGGCCCACGAGCTCGCCGCGCGGGGCGCCGCTGGTTCCCTCGTAGAGTCGGAGGATCTGGTCATCGCTGGCGACGGCGACCCAGCGGCCATCCGGACTGATCGCCGCCGTGGTGACCGTCGCGCCCCCGTCGATCCGCGCGCGGCGGGTGCCCGCTACGTCCCACAGCTCGATCACGGACCCCGACGTCGTCGCGATCGTCCCCTCCGCGCCCACGGCCAGCAAGTCGACGGGACCGCTCGCCGGAAGCCGCACCACGCCGCGGCCATCGGCGATTCGCACGACCTGATCGACCCCGAGGGCGCGCTCGCCGGCCATGCCGAGGCCACGCTGCTCGCCTGCGCGACCGATCAGCAGCGCCTCGTGCGCGAGGTGTTTCGCCACCTGGTGACCGCCGAGGGCACGCGGGCGGTGCTCGGGCGCGATGCGCTGATCGGCGTGCTCGGCGGCGACAACGGCGCGGCCGTGATCGAGCGCCTGATCGCCGCGCGGCTCCTGGTCGCCGCCGAGAGCGACACCGGCGAGGAGCGCATCGAGATCGTGCACGAGGCCCTCCTGACCTCGTGGCCGCGGCTGGTCGAGTGGCGGCGCGAGGACGTCGAGAGCGCTCGGCTGCGCGACCAGCTGCGCACCGCCGCGCAGCAGTGGCACGAGCGCGGCCGGCCACGCGGCCTCCTGTGGCGCGGCGAGGCGCTCGACGACTACCGGCGCTGGCGCAAGCGCTGGCCCGGTGGCATCCCTGCGATGGACCTCGCGTTCGCGCCCGCGAGCCTCGCCGACGAGGCCCGCGGGCGAAGGATCCGCCGCGCCATCGCCGCGTCGGCGGTGAGCCTGCTCGTCGCCGGCACCACCGCGCTCGCCGTGCTGTACCGGTCGTCGCGCGAGAACGCCCTGGCCGCGCACGGTCGGCTGATCCAGTCCTACGAGGAGCAGGGCCGCCGGCTCTTGCTCGACGGCGAGTACCTGCGCGCCCTGCCCTACCTCGCCGAGGCGTATGCCCAGGGCGACGCGTCGACCGCCGTGCGGGTCCTGCTCGCGCGCGCCGAGCGCCTGGCGAGCGCCGAGCTCGCGATTCACCAGCACGCCGGGCACGTGAGCGTCGCCGCGTTCCGCCCCGACGGTACGCACATCATCTCGGTCAGCGACAACGGCGAGGCGGCGGTCTGGGAGGCCGCGACCGGCCGCACCGTCGCCTCGCTCCCCGGTCGCTCCGGCGGACCGTATTACGGCAAGGTCAGTCGCGACGGCACCTTCGTGGCGAGCCCGAGCCGGGATGGCGTCGTGCTGTGGGACGGCCTCCACACCCGCACGATCCCGGCGGGCAACGCGGATCGCATCGCGGTCGATCCCGGCGGACACCGGATCGCGGTCGCGAGCGGCGGCGAGCTCTCCGCGTGGAGCGCCGCGGGTGGCGCAAGGCTCTGGACGGCTTCGACTGCGATCGCCGCGGCATTTGTTTGGTGGAGCGGCGATGCCGTGGTTGCGCACGTGCACGATCTCCCACAGCGCGTCGCGCGCCTGGTGCGGGTTGCGCGCGGTCTCGAAGCCGGCGATCGCGTCGGCGATCGGTTGCGGCAGCCACGCGACGTCCTGGCGGACCGCGGCCTCGAGCCGCGGCAAGATATCGGCCGAGACCGAGACGCCCGCGGCGACGCGCACCGCCTCGGCGAAGGCCAGCGCGCTCGCCGGCCGATCATCCCTGGACTTGGCGAGCGCGCCGCGCAGCACCGGCGCCAGCGCCGCCGGGAGATCGGCGGGGAGCGCCGGGACTTCGGCGGTCAGGTGCTGGCGTGCGATCTCGCCGACCGTGCCGCCGGCGAACGGGACGCGACCGGTCAGGGACTCGAACGTGAGCACGCCCAGGGCGTAGACATCCGACCGCGCGTCGACCACGCCGTCTTCGATCCATTGCTCGGGCGCCATGTAGAACGGCGACCCCAGGTGCGCGCCTGGCTGGGCGAGCGAGGTGCCGCGCACCCGCTCCATCGCGATCCACAACAGGCCATCGGGCTCGGCGCCGAACGCATAGATATGCGCGGCGTAGGGATGGTCGAGCCGGGACGCGAGCTGGGCTTCCCGCAGGAAGCGGTCGACCCGCTCGGGAGCCTCGAGGTCGCGCACGTGCAGCAGCTTCACCACGGCTTCGCGCCCGAGCAGCCGTTGCTCGGCGCCGTAGATCACCCCGCCGCCGCCCGCTCCGAGCCGCTCGCCGAGCGTGAAGTCACCGAGGACCCGGCCGGCCAAGGGAGGTGTCGCGACGTCGAGGATAGCGCCATGGTAGCGCGAACGATCCAGCGGCGTGCCCGGTGCGGGCCGCTCACGCGATCAGCTCGCACGGCCGAGCGCGAGCTGTCCGGGCCGGCAGGCTGCCGAGAGCTCCTCTTGCTCGGCGGGCGAGAGCGCGGGGAGGCGGGGTGGCGGGGCCTCTGCCACCAGCGCGCTCGCCCGATCGAGGAAGCCGTCGCTCTGGGGCAGCTCGAAGAAGCGGGCGATCTCCCCCAGCACCTCGCGCGGCCTGGCGATCAGATCCTCGAAGCGCACCGTGAGGTACTGGCTGCGATCCAGGCGCGGCAAGGCCGAGACGCCCCTGAGCACCTGCTCGCTCCAGAAGCGCCCCACGGCCCAGAGCGGCGGCGGGGTCTCCGCTGCCCGGCGCAGGTCCTCCCGCAGATCGGTGCGCGGGCCCAGGAGGCCATAGGCCAGCGCGATCGCCGCCCGGAAGTAGGGGTGCGCCTGGATCGAGAGCGCCGCCTCCAGCCCGTCCCGGTGGATGTGGACGAAGCGCGCCTCGGGGTAGAGGTCGACGAGCGACCCCAGATACTCGATCGAGGCACCCGATCGCTCGATCCACAGCGGCCGGCGCAGGCGATCCGCCAGCCACCCGAAGAGCGCGAGGTAGTGCTCCCGCATCGTCGCCGCCGGGCGGCGGGCGGCGAAGGCGATCAGCTCGTCGTAGAGGGCGTCCGGATCGTCGCAGAGCCGCGGGATCGCGCCGATGAGCAGCCAGGGGAGCGCGTCGCCCGGGCGGTAGCGTCCCTTCCCCAGCGGGTACTGCACCTCCTCCGCGCGGTAGCCGAGCGCGATCATCTGCGTCGTCACGAACTGATCGGCGGAGAGGATCTGGACCAGCTCGGCCGCCGGGACCGAACCCTCCCGGAACCGGCGCTCCCGGCCGAGCCCGGTGAAGAACTCATGGATGCTCAAGGCCTCCGGGTGCAGCCCGACCATCCGAGACAGGAGGGTCGAGCCGCAGCGTCCTGTCCCGACGATAAACCGCTCCATCGAGATCTCCGATCGCGCGTGGTGGGTCCCGAAATTACCTCTGCGTCGCTCCCGTGTAAACCGATCGCACAGCGGAGAGGCCGGGTTCACTCGAGCGGGCCGATCAGGCGCGCGACCGACTCGACGAGCAGACGCGGCTTGCTCGCCGGCCGGAGCGCGCCGCAGCTCGGCCATAGCGTCTCGAACCACGCCGCGCTGACCGCGATCTCCTCCGGCGACGACAGGAACAGCGCGATCTCGTAGTTCAGGAACAGGCTGCGCATGTCGAGGTTGGCGCTCCCGATCACCGCGAGCGCCTGGTCGACCAGCACGCACTTGGCGTGCAGCATCCCGGGCTGATAGCAGCAGATCCGGCCGCCTTCGGCGGCGAGCTCGCGCAGATAGCTCGCGCCGGCATAGTCCGCCGTGATGTGATTCGAGCGCGCCGGTACGACGACGCGGACATCCACGCCGCGGCGCGCCGCCAGGACCAGCCCGCGGATCAGCGCGCTGTCCGGCACGAAGTACGGCGTGGCGATCCAGATCCGCTCGCGCGCCTCGAACACCGCCGACAGGAACGCGTCGTACAGGCGGTCATCGTGAACGTCCGGGCCGCTACCCACGACCTGGATCGCCGCGTCACCTGCCTCGACCAGCGGCGCCGGTGGAGCGAGCTGCGCGCGCGCCGCGAACGCCCAGTCCGCGGCGAACACCGCGGCGATGTCGGCGACCGCCGGACCGCGCACCCGCGCCGCCAGATCGCGCCAGCGCTCCGGGCTCGGGATCGCTCCCATGTACTCCTGCGCCAGGTTCATGCCGCCGACGATCGCGGTCACGCCGTCGGTGACGATGATCTTGCGGTGCAAGCGCAGGTTGGCGCGAACCCGGCTGATGAAGGGCACGTGCCACACCGGCATGAACCACGCCAGCTGACCCCCGGCGGCGACGAGGCGCGCGAGCCGCCGCGGGTTGCTCCGGTAGCGGTACAGCGAGTCGAGCAGGAGGCGGACCTCGACGCCGGCCTGGGCCTTGCGCTCGAGCACCGCGACGATCGCGTGGCCCACCGGATCGTTGCCGAGGATCAAGGTCGAGATGTGGATCGATCGCGCGGCCGCCTCGAGCGCTTCGATCACCGCCGCGTAGGCGTCCTCGCCGGTCGTGTGCACGACGACGTCGTTGCCAGGCCTCGGCGGTGGCGCGCCGGAGGCGCACAGCATCTCGGCGATCGTCCCACGCCCGGTCCCCCTGGGCGGCGGTGGATAGAGCAGCGACTTGCCACCGTGCGCCCGCAGCTTGTGGCTGCCGAACACCAGGTAGAGCGGCACGCCGATGTAGGGGATCAAGATGATCGCGAGCAGCCACGCGAGCGTGGTCCCCGGCGCGCGGTGCTGGACCACGACGAGCGCGATCAGCACCGTGGTCATCACGACCGTGACGATCGAGGCGAGCTGGGTGACGACCAAGTGGGTCAATGTAGACACGGAGTGATGCGATCGTAGCCGATGTGCGCTCGGATGACCCACCGGCGGCCTTCGCGCTGCGGCGAGCGAGCGTGCACGCCCCCGTGGGCCGAGCGCGCTCGGCGGTGGCACGCGGTTCCGGCAACGTGTTCGCGAACGAGCTCGCTGTGGTACGTTCGTCGTCCGTCCGCGACGACCAGACGAGATCGCGCCGGCTCGATGAAGTGATGGCGCCTCGCATAAAGCCAGGAGTGTACTTTGCCCTTGCGCTCGGCGAGGGCGTCGTCATGGACGTCGTGGACAATCGCTACTACGGCCTCACGCAGCTGAGCGCCGAGATCTGGAAAGGCCTCGAGCGCGGCCAGGACACGGCGATGATCGCGCGCACACTCGCCGGTAGCAAGGACATGCCCGACGTGAGCGCGGTCAGCGTCGAAGAGCTTTGCGCCGTCGTCGACGAACAGGTCCGCGTATGGCGCGCCGCGGGCCTCGTTGTCCCCGAGGATCTGGGTACCTCCGGCGGGCCGCCCCTGCGTTCGCGTCCCGCCGGGCGCCCGGCCTCGCGCGAGCTCGACGGCGCCTGCCTGCGCGCAGCGCGACTGTCCATGAGGAACCTCGCGCGACTCTGGGTTGCGACGAGGTGGCTCCAGCACGCGCTCCGGCGGCAGGGGCTGATCGCGGTGCTCCGGCGATTTCAGTCGTCAGGTCGCGCCGGCCGCGATCCGCGGGGCGCGATGGACGAGATCGTCTACCCGATGGTGCGAGCGTACTCGGTCATCCGCCGCCCGTTTGCGCAAGGCAACTCGGACTGCTTCGAGCGCTCGCTCGCGCTGGGCTTCGCGTTACGCGACCGGGGAGTTTCGACCGAGCTGTGCGTGGGAGTCGAAAAGTTTCCGTTCTTCGCGCACGCCTGGCTCGAGCGCGAAGGGATCGCGCTGAACGATCGGGTCGAGAACATCCGCACTCAGACCGTCATCGCTCGATTCTGAGGAGGATCGATGCAAGCGCACGGCTTCGTCCTCGAGTTCCGGCCGCCTCGGCCGCGCGAGCACGCGGTGCTGGTCGAGCGGCGAGGCGAGGCCGCGGTCGCCGTCGGGCCGTACTTTCGCGTGTTCGCGCGACCGTTCGCGGAGACGCCCGAAGCCGCGCGGGAGGACCAGCCCGTCGTCCGTCCGGAGCTCGTGCTCGCCTACAAGGGACGGATCGACAACCGGACGGAGATCGCGCGCCGGCTCGCCAGGCCGGAGCTCGCGACCGCGGCCGATGGCGCGGTCATGGCCGAGGCCTACCTCGCGTGGGGGCGTACGTTTCCCGCGCGCGTGCTCGGCGAGTACTGCTTTGCGCTGGTCGACACGAGGGACGGGTCGATCGTCGCGGGGCGCGACACCGTTGGGTACGTGCGGCTGGTGAAATACGAGTCCGGCGGACGGGTCTGGGTCGCGACGGATACCGATCTCCTCCTCGCGGCACTCCCGACCGTGCCCCCACTCGATGATGAAACGCAACTCGAGTTCATCGCGACGGGCGGTCAAGTGAGGTCGGGTCGGACGGTCTACATGGGTGTGTGCGAGATCGCGCCCGCTCACACGTTTGCCCACGATGGTCAACGCTCGGACGAAGCGCCGTACTGGCACCCCGACCCGCACCGGAGGATCACCCTCGCGGATGATCGGGAGTACACCGACGCCTTCAACCTCCTCCTGTTCGAGGCGGTCACGGCCGCGCTCCGGACCAACACTGCCGTATGGTGCGAGCTGTCCGGCGGGCTCGACTCGTCGACCGTCACGGCCGTCGCCGCCCGGGTCCAAGGTGCTGGACTCGGCTCCGCCCACGAGCTCGGGGCGTTCTCGGTCGTTTTTTCACAGCTCAAGACAGCCGACGAGAGTGAGCTGCAAAGCGCTGTCCTCGAGCGCTATCCGCTGCGCCACTACACGCTCGACCGAGATGCGTATCTTCAGGATTATGCGAACCTGAACCTTCGTCATCCGTACGAACCGGACCCGCATGTGTTCGACGGACCCTATGCGATCGCCACTCGTCAGCTCCATGAAGCGCACGGCGTGGGGGTCGCCCTCACGGGCGTCGGCGGCGACCAGGTATTCTGCGGTGATGGGTTCCCGCCGGACCACCTCTCCGAGTTGCTTCGCCGGCGGCAGGTGAAGTCGTGGCTCACAGAGGTCAATCACTGGCTGTCGAACGAGCGCTACAGCCTCTGGCGGCTGATCTGGGATCACAGCCGGAACGCCCTCCCCACGTCCGGCGGCGCGGCGTGGGCTCGGACGCCCGACGATCCGGCGGCGCTGGGGATCGGCTGGCTCACGCCGGACTCACAGCGTCGCGTCGCCAGGCTGGGCACCCTCCACACACGACGCCTGTTTGACGACGCGGCGCGCGAGTCTCACTACCGCCGCATCCGGGGTATTGGATCCTTGACCGCCTCCGCTCGGCGTCCGTGGACGCGCCGGTTGCCTCTGCTCTATCGACCCCTGGTCGAGTTCATGCTCGCCATTCCGTGGCAACAAAAGATTCGCCCCAACCAGGACCGCGTCATCCAGAGACGGGCGATGAAGGAGATTCTGCCTGACGTTGTCCGTGTGCGTCCGGACAAGCGGGGACCGACCGGCACGATCCTTCGAGCCCTCGCGAAGGACTGGCCCAACGCCGCGCGGTTCGCCGCCGGGAACCACCTCGTCGAGCGAGGATTTGTCGAGGGCACCGTATTTCAGCGCGAGATCGAGCGGATGCGCCACGGCGTCATTGGAAATCGTCTCCCGTTTCTCATGGCGGCACTCGCACTCGAAGCCTGGTTGGGACTTGATCCCGCGCTCCGCCGGCTGGACGACCTGACGTTCCACGAGCTCTGGCGGTCACGTGACGCTTGAAGACCGCCGCGGGCTATGTCAGGTTTGACGGCATGGAAACCGATCGAAATACCAAGCTTGCCCAGCGCCGTGAGAGCACAGCTCGATTGCTCGACGCGCTGAAGCCGGTTCCGCTCGGCACCATCGCCGACACCGGCGCCCAGGAAGGCGAGCTCGAGGTGCTCACCGCAGGGTTCGGTGGGATTTACTTCGACGGCGGCCCTGGCGACTTCTGGAATGTGACGGTTCCGTGATTTCATGATCTGACCGACTGCGTCGACTGCTACTGGGCGCCCGGCCGGTGGATGTGAATGGCGTTTCCTATCCTGAGCGTCGTTCTACCTACCTTTCAGCTCAGGTCCCGCATCGCGGTGACCCTGGCGTCGCTCGAGGCTCAGACCCTGGCCTCGCCCGAGTTCGAGCTCATCTTCATCGATGATGGCTCGAATGACGGCACGGCGGACGCGATCGAAGCGTGGCCGTCAGCCCATCGCCGTCGCGTGCTTCGTAATCGGCACAACGTGGGCCGGTCCATCACGCGCAACCGCGGCTGGCGCGCGGCCCGCGGCGACGTGATCGTGTTTCTCGACGGGGACATGATCGTCCATCCGCGGCTGCTCGAGACCTATCACGCGCGATTCGCCGCGGGCTCCGTCGACGTGGTCTCGGGCGCTCGGTCTTGCCTCGACCTGTCGGGCGAGCAGGATGTCGACGGCGCGGCGATCGCGCGGATCGCGAACCGGGCCTCGCCGACCCAGCTGTTCCGTGACGGGAGCGTGGACTTCGAAGCGCTGAAAGCTCGTAGTGTCCTCGGGCCGTTGCCGGGGCAGACGCAGCTCGAGGCGCAGCTCGAGGAGATCTGCGTCGAGCATCCCCGGTCGCTCACGCGAGCCCTCGCGTTCATCACGTCGAACGTCGGTGTGCGACGCGAAGCGCTGCTCGCCACGCGAGGCTTCGCGCCGCTGCTGTCCAGCGGCGAGGACACCGATCTCGGGCTGCAGCTCGCGGAGCGGGGGGCTCGCTTCGCGTACGAGCCTCGCGCCGAGGCCATCCATCCGTTCCTTCGGGTCACCTCCAACGCCGAGCAGCTCGCGAGCTCGTTCCAGACCATCCTCATGCGGCACCCCTTCACCGTCGTCGTGCTGTGGTGGTGCTGGGCGCGAGCCGCCGGCGTGGCACCGTTTCCTCGCCTTCCGGACATCGCGCGGGCGGAGGCCGATGGGAGCCTGGTCGATCTGGATATCGAGGCGATCGCCGAGCGGAGCCAGCTCCGCCTCCCCCTGGCTTCGCCGAGCCTGCGCGACGCGTTGGCCGCCTTCTGGTGCTGGGCCCTTCGCCTCCCCGCGGAGGCGGCATCATCGTTGCTCGACCAGGCCGTGACGCAGGGCCTCCTGCATCGCCGGCGCGCCGGCAAGGCGTTCTTCGACTTTGCGCTCACGCACAACTGGCTGGCCGAGCACTCGACCTGCCGGCAGCACGCCTATGAACACTCGTTCTTCACGCATCACCTCACGCCGCGGCAACGCGGCGCGCGAGACGCTCCCGCGGTCGCCATCCGCTGGCAAGGGCGATACCAAGCGGAGATCCCCACGTCGCTCCTGGGGCGCGATCAGGCGCTGATCGCGAACATCCCTGTCCCGATCGGCACGCGGTGCCAGACCGCGGTCGAGATCGATGCGTTCGAGCCACCCGCGCTCGCGGGTTATCTGCGAGACGGGACCATCGTCGGCTATCCGCTCGAGGCAGGCGAGGCGCCAACGCTCCGCCTCGGCTACACGTTCAGGTGTCGCGTTCAGGAGTTCGACGAGGCGTTGTCCGACGAACCACCATCCGCGGACATGGCGCTGTGGCTCCGGCCGCTCACGCTGGCGGGCAACCCGGCGTTGCGCCAGCTGCTTCGCGGGATTCTCCCGGCCGCCCAGCCATCTCCCGAGACGAGCGCGCGTCTGATCTACGAGTGGATGCTGGACAGTACCGAGTTTCGAGCGAACGCGAACGCATTCGATGCCGTCGCGACAGCGCGGACCGGGATGGGGCACTGCATCCAGCTCGCGCGACTCTACGTGGCGCTGTGTCGCCTCGCGGGCGTGCCCGCACGTGAGCGATGCGGGGTGCTCATCGACTGGCATCGACCGGGAGATCGGCCGTTGTGGGCGGAGATCCGGTTGGCCGGCCAACCGTTTGCGCACACCTGGGCGGAGTTCTATTGCCCCGCAAAGGGCTGGACGCCGGTCGACATGATCTCCGTGGCTCACGGACAGCGGGTGGTCACGCCGTGGAACTTTCCTGACGAAGGGCTGCGCAGCCGCATGTGCGCCGAGCAAGCAGGCTATGATGCGTATTACTTCGGCGGCCTCGATCCATTCCGGATTCACGGCCCGGCGTGGCGGCAAGATCTCCCGCTCGTCGCTCGGCAAGGCCGGGACGGATGGGAGCCTGTGAGTAATCCCGAGCTCGACCTGCGACAGACGATCCGGGTCGAGGGGGTGTGCGAGCCATGACGGTCTCGCACGGCCGCAGGGTCGATCGGCAGGCGATGGTCCGGCACATCCAACAAGTCCTCGTGCCGTTTGTTCCGGCCGGCGAGATCGACGAGGGCCTGTTGCGGCTCGAACACACCGGCGCCGTCGCCGCGGACGACCGGCAACAATTCGACGTGGTCGCGACGCTGAACGCGTGCCTGTTCGAACACCCCACGTTCTTCGAGCAACGCGAGCGGCGCGTCATCGCACGCGAAGCCGCGTTCTTCGAGCGCTTCGCGCCGGGGACCCGACCGGCGGAGACCGCCAGGTATCGGATCGAGCAGCGGGTGACGATCCGGGACCATGACTTGCCCGAGGGATGGCTCCTCCAGCTGTGGCTTCCCGCGCCGCGCGATGTTCCGCCGAGGCAAGTCGTCCGCTTGCTCCGCGCCGAGCCCGACGGGCTCGCCGAGCATTACCTCGCGCGCGCCGGGCAGATCTACGGCGCGCCCCTGCTCATCGAGCCGGGGGTCGCCGTGCCGGAGCTGCGCCTCGTGTTCGAGGTGGAGCGCACCCTGGCCCCGTATGGCGCGAGCGGCGGCGACCTCATCGGTCCCCCCTGCGCCCTTGCCGCGGATGTGGCGGAGGCGACCACGTGGGTGAACGAGGTCGTGGCCGAGCGAGGACCGTTGCGAGGGCGCGCGCTCGTCGATGCGCTCCTCGAACGGATGGAGCGAGATCTGCGGTTCGTGGTCGTCGATCGCGTTCGCTCTCCGATCCAGGTCCTCCTCGCGGCCAGGGCGGGTGACGTGGTCATGCACACCCGGCTGCTCGCCGCGGCGCTGGGCGCGAGGGAGGTCGCGACGCGGCTCGGCGCGGCTCAACCGCTCGCGCTGTTCGACGAGCAGTCCGATCTGCGCTACCCCGGGTCAACCGGTTACCGGCACGTCTACCTCGAGTGGTTCGATCCGGAGACCGGCGAGGCGGGCGTCGTGGATCTGTCGTACCTCGAGCGATGGTCCCATGTGCGAACCGAAGCGAACGCGGTCGAACCTGCCCTGATCCGCCAGCTCGAACAGGTCGGGGCGCGCGGCCGGCAGTGGCTGACCCACGATCTCTATCCGCTGGACCTGATCCTCGCGGGGGTGGTCCCCGAGAGCTGGCTCCACAGCCTCACGAGCAAGGAGGCGTGCGCGATCGCGCCGCCCGTCGACGTCGAGCTCCGCGCGGAGCGGCTCGCATGAGCCGTTCGCAGGCACGCGCCGGGGCGACGCCGGGCCGGGGACGGGCTCCGTGACGCCCAGCCTCTCGATCGTCATCCCCGTGCGGGATCAGGCGCCACGGCTCCGGCTGACGCTGGCGGCGCTCGAGCGGCAAGCTGGTATCGAGCCGGATGATTATGAGGTCATCGTCGTCGATGATGATTCGTCGGACGATCCGAGGGCCGTCGTCTCCGCGGCGCAGCGGGGCGCGCCGTATGCGCTCACGATGGCGTCCTGCAAGAGCGGCGGCGGGCGCGGGCTCCCGCGAAACGTCGGGGCCGCCGCGGCGCGCGGGAGCCTCCTCGTCTTCCTCGACGGCGATGCCCTCCCGGGGCGCCGCCTGCTTGCAAGTCACGGAGCGAGCGCGAGCCCGGGCCGCCTGGTCCTCGGCGACATCTATGTCCTGCCGGGCACCGAGCAGCTGCTCGATCCCGGCGATGGAACGCCCGTGCGATGGGCGCATCCGGCGGATCCGCTCATCCTGCCGGTTGCGGCGGTGCGAGACGGCATCGCCGACGCGTCGCTGATGGCGCACGCGCTGAAGGGGTGTTACCCGCGACAGGCCGCGTGGCAGCGGCAGCTCGAGGACCTGCTCGTGACCGGCGGCGCCTCGTTCGCCTGGACGGGCGTGATCCCGCACAACCTGTCGATGCCACGCGAGGTGTTCGAGCGCCTCGGCGGGTTCGACCCGACGCTCCGGCATTCGGAGGGTTGGGAGCTCGGCATTCGCGCGCTACGAGCCGGCTACAGCGCCGGCTGGGCCAGTGAGGCGAGGAGCTTTCATCTCTATCACGCGCGAAACGAGGCGCGCGCGGAGGCCAACGTCGCTGAAGCGCGTGGCGTCTTGCTGGCGAAGTATCCCGATCTCCCCCTGGACGTCGTCGAGCTGTGGTTTGTCGCGGCCCAGGGCCATCCGTACGTTCCCGCGGAGCTCGGCCTCGGAGCCTGGCGCGACGTCGAACGAATCCTCGCCGATCCCGGGCGGCGAGCGGAGTGCCGCTGGCTGCGGCGCGAATGGGCGCGCGCGCGGCGGCCGCTCTCTGCGCTCGATTACCGGCTGCACGCGGCCCTCAATCGGCCCCGGCCGCCAGCGCATACGCCTTGAGGCCGTCGATCATTTCGATTGCCACCGTTTGCCGGTGCGCGTGATTCTGTTGCGGAGTCGCAACATGTGGCCCGCTCCGATACAGAGGGCGCCGGCGCGACCGTTCGCTAAGTGAGCGCAGCGAATCACGATGCACGTGGTTTGGTCCTTGCAGTCGCTCGCAGCACATTGCCGAGGACCTCGTGACCGGACCCTTGCGCCTGCTCGTGTCGTGCTGCGCGCTGCTCGCTGCGGCGTGCGGCGCTGGTGACAATCGGATCGATCCCGGCGATCTCGCGCTTCGCGACTTGCTGGGCATGTCGTCGGAGGCCGCGAGCTCGTGGGATCACGATCAGCGAGCGGCGGCGCGCCGCGTGATCGAGGCCGGCCTGCACCAGGTGCAGCCATCGCCGATCCGCGCGGCGCTCGGGGCCGACGCCAGGCTCGATCGGCGCGTGGCCAAGGCGCTCGCCTCGGTCGACGCGGACCGCGTCCGGCACCACGCCGGCGCGCTCGGCCTGGTGCACCTCGCGGTGGGAACGGGGGACGTGCTCGCGACCGCGCGCACCACGACGATCGAGATGCACGCCAGGGCGTCGATCGAGCTCCGGCTCGTCGGCTGGGAGGCCGAGCCGGCCGGGCGGTCGCTGCCGGCGCACGGGCTCGACGTGCTGGCGCAGATCGCGCGCGATGCCGGTCACGTGAGCGGGCCCGTGGTCGTCACGCCCGCGCCACGGCTCGCCGCGGTCGCCGGATACCTGCCTGCGGCGGCCCCCGACCCGGCGCGCCTCGTGGTCAACCCCGTCCTGTTCGCGGCGCTCGAGCCGGTCGCGCCGGAGGGCCCAACCGTCGCACGCGCGGCGAGCGCGCCGCTGGCGCCGGCGGCCCCGGCGGTGCCGGCCTCGGCCAGCGCGGTCGCGGCGAACGCCGAGGGCAATCCCTACAGCTTCTACGGGTCGGTGGCGGAGTGCGCGGCCGCCCAGCGCACGCGCTGCCAGGCCTGCCTCACCGATGGTTCGTGCACCGCGATCACGAACCTGGGAGACGGCACTGCCGAGTGCACGCAACTCGATGCCCAGGGCGGCCGCGGCTACTTCCTGATCTGCATCAACCTCGCGCTCGCGATCGATGCGGTCGCGACGTGCACCCAGGGAAGCGCGCCAGCGTGTCCGCACGACCAGCACGCGAGCGAGTCGATCTCGACCCTGGAGAACAACGCCGGCTTCCTCGATGATCCGGCCTGCGGCGGGCCGCTCGATACGTGTCTCGCGACGATCTACGGCCCACCCCCGGGTGGCTTTCCCGGCCCCGGGTCCGGTGCTGGGTCCGGCGGTCCGCCGCCGCGCAATACGGCGATCGACTGCGGCAACTCGTGCAGCGGAGACCCGAACTGCGACGACTCGCCGAGCTGCGAGCTCGACGGGCCGAGCTGTGATGATTCGACGGCCACCGACGGCGGGTGCGCGGACTCGAACGATCAGTCGGGGTGTGATTCCGGTGGCGATAGCAGCGATGGCTGCGCGAGCGACTCGGGGAGCAGCTGCGACTCCTCCGGTGGCGATTGCAGCAGCGACAGCAGCGGTGACTGCGGCGGTGGCGGCGGTGGCGACTGCAGCGGCGGTGGTGGCGATTGCAGCGGTGGTGGTGGTGATTGCAGCGGTGGTGGTGGTGACTGCAGCGTCACCACGAGGCACGGCCGGAGCGCCGGCAGGGCCTTGCCGTTTGCGGTGATGTGGGCGTTCTTGCCGGTGCCGTTCGCGGCGCGAGTGAGGCGGCGGGCGGTGCGCAGGCGAGCGCAGGCGGAAGCCGCCGCGCAGGGCCCCGGGGGGGCGTCGTGAGGCCGTACGTCCTGCACTGGCTCGAAGGCTACCTGCGCGAGGATCTGGCGGACCTCATGGCGCCGTCGTGGTTCACGTGCGTCGGCTTCGCCGGCCTCGTCACGCTGATCGCGATGCTCGTCGTCGCGCGGCGTCGTGGCATCGACCCGGGGACGATCGCGTCCGCGGTCCTGTGGAGCTATGTCGCCGCGGTCGGCGCCGGCATCGTCGTGCCGATGCTGATCGATGGCATCGTGCAGTTCGCCACGACGGGTCGCTTCCACCTGCGATGGGCGGGGATGACCTCGTTCTGGGGCTATCTCGGCGGCGCGGCCGCGCTCGCGCTGGTTTGCAAGCGAGAGGGCCTGTCGCTCGCGCGGATGAGCGATCTGGCGGTCGTTCCGCTCGGCCTCGCGCTCGTGTTCGCGCGCGCCGGCTGCTTCCTGGCCGGCTGCGACTACGGCAAGGTGTCCGCGCTGCGGTGGGCGGTGCGGTTTCCGTCGGGCAGCCCCGCCTGGCGCGACCACGTGCACGCGGGCCTGATCCCCGCCGATCGCGCCGTGTCGCTGCCGGTCCATCCGACCCAGCTCTACGAGGCGGTGCTCGGCCTGGTGATCATCGCGATCGCGATCGTCATCGCGCGCCGCCCGCGCAAGGACGGACAGGTCTTCCTCGCCGCCGCCGCGACGTACGCGATCGGCCGCCTGGTCATCGAGGCGCTGCGTGGTGACGCCGGGCGCGGCATCTACGCGGGCCTGTCCAGCGGTCAGATCTTCTCGCTGCTCGTGCTGCTCGCGGTCGCCGCGCGCTTCGTCAAGATCGGGCGCCGCACGGTCACCGCGATCGCCGCCGCCGCGCTCGGGCTCGCGATCTTCGACGTGGGCGAGGCCGCGGCGCGACCGGCGGCACAGCTCCCACCGCCGGCGCCGCAACCGGCGCCGCCCGATCCGCGAGCGGCAGCCCCCGATCCGCAAGCGGCGCTGCCCGATCCGCTATCGCCGCCTTCCGACCCGCAGGCGTCGCCTTCCGACCCGCAGGCTCCGGCCGGCGCGCCCGAGCTGGTCCCCGATCTCCCGGAAGCGCCCGGAGCCGCGCCGGGGCTGCCCTGGCGCCCGGCGTTCTCGACGGGCCTCCTGGCCGGCATGGCGACGCCGCTCAACCGTCGTGCCGATCAGGTCCCGACCTTGGCCGGCGCGTCGCTCTCGGTCGGGTACATCCCCGGTCGGTTCGGCGTCTGGCTCGACCTCGATCGCTACGCCAACGTCGACGCGGCGCACACCACCCTGATCGCCTCGGTCAGCTTCACGCCGCGGGTCACGCCCAGGCTCACGATCGGGGTCCGATCCGGCATCGGCCTGACGGAGGTGAACTTCAAGGATCCGGCGTTTCGCGACGTCGCCGGCAAGACGTTCCGGCTCGAGGCGGTCGCCGAGTACGCGTACGCGCGGCACTGGGTGCTGTGGGTGCGTCCGCTCGCGATCGACATGGTCGTCGCCTCGGAGCTCGGCGGGCCGATCACGACGTATCAGTTCCGGGTCGGCGCCGCGTATCGCTTCGGGTTTCGCGGCCGGCCTCCCGCCATCCCGCCGCCGGGCCTGCCACCGCCCCCGCCACCATCGTTTCCCGATCCCGATCCGGCGCCGGTCCCTCCGACGGCCGTGACGGAGGCGCCATGACGCTGGTCAGCTGGCGAAACGCGACCCTCGCCCTCGCCGTGATCTGTGGCTACCAGCGCTGGAGCAGCTGCAGCCACGCCGCCTCGAGCTCGCCGGCGACCGCCTCCGACGACCGTGGCGCCCCCTCGTCGCGCGACGCCCCGCGTTCGTGGACCGCACCCGCCAGGCCGCCGGCTCTCGAGGCGCCTGCCGCCCCCGCCAGGACGCTCTACGGGTTCAAGCTCCCCGCCGTGGTGGCTCGCCTCATGCCCCAGCCCGGCGAGACCCTGCGCGACTACCGCGATCGCGTCCTTCCCCTCGCCGAGCTCGCGATCGCCCCCCAGCGCGCGCGGGTCGCCCGCACGCGCGATGACTTCGCCACCCTCGATGCGCACCAGCGCGCCGAGCTCGACGGTGCGGTCCAGGACGCGGCCACCGCGATCCAGGCGCGCGTGATGGACGCGCTCGCAAGCGGTGAGCTCCGGCCCGCCACCTTGAAGCCGATGACCGGCGTCACCATCGCGCGCGACGTGCTCGACATCGTCGATCGCGGCAACACCCGCTTCCAGCGCTCGCTGACGCCGGACCAGCGCACCCAGCTCGCGTCCCACCGGTTCGACTTCGCGGACTACCTGCTGTTCACGGCGCCCTGGGAAACCGCGCTCCACGCCGTCGACTGACACCGCGCGGCATGAGGCCGCGCCGAGCGCGTCACCCTCCCGGGCCCTGGAAAACCCAAACCGGGGCGGGCGGTTCCGAGGCTGACAGGGATCCATGCGATGCCTGGACGGCTGAGGTAAGCTCCGGCCATGGACTTCGCGCGCATGCTAGAGAAGTGTGTCCGCGATCAGTGGTCGATCAACGACCTCGACTGGAGCCTGCCGCCGCCGGCCCTGCCCCGCGACAAGGAGGAGGCCATCGTCCAGTACTTCACCGACATGGCCGCCATCGAGCATCTCGCGGGCGCGCTGTTCGAGGTGCAGCGCAAGACCGCGCGTGATCCGATCCTGGCGAAGATCTTTGCCACGTTCGTCGCCGACGAGAAGCGCCACGCCGCCGTCGCCGCGCGGCTCGCGAAGCACTACGACGTCCACCACCATCGCGTCTACGCCGAGAGCCCGTCGTTGACCAGGTTCCGGCCGCACTTCCTCGCGCTCGTCGAGCAGGCGTCGCCCGAGATCGCGAACGCGTACATCACCAGCGGCGAGCTGATCCTCGATGTCGCGCTGCTACGCTCGCTCGATGACTACGTCGCCGACGACATGAGCCGCCGCGCGATGCACCTCGTCAACCGCGACGAGTCGCGCCACATCGCGCTCGACTTCCACATGACCGAGTTCTACGCCTCGGATGAGCACCTCGCCGAGATCCGCCGCCGGCCCAGGCCGAGCCTCCGCGAGCTGGCCCGCGGCGGGCGCGCGCTCGTCACGATGATGTGGCACGCCAAGCCGTTCCTGAACGAGGTGTTCCTCGCCCCGATGGACCGCACCGACCCGAGCGGCCGCCGCCTCGCGGAGGCGTTCAAGCGGATCCAGCTCGTGATGCGCAAGCCGACGGTCGCGCGGATGCCGTTCCCGCGGTTCATGGTCGCCGTCCAGGGCGCGTACAATCACCCGATCGCCGGAAAGCTGTTCGGGCCGTTGCTCCTGCGCGCGCTCGGCGCCGACGAGCGGACCGCCAAGATCCTGTTCACGCCCGAGGAGCTCGCGCGCAGCCAGCGCCAGAGCTTCGACGAGATGGCCGCGGACGCGCTCGCGGCGAAGCACAGCTAGCAGCGCGGTGACGGTGTACGCTGCACGCGATGCAGCAGGAATCACGCACCGTCACGGTGCTCTTCGGGCTTGGGTTCGCGGTCCTGATCGGCCTGTTCATCGTCGTGCCGCGGCTCTCGCACGGAACGGGGGTCGCCGCGCTGCCGGAGGTGTCGCGCGAGCTGCCGGCTCCCGCGCCGGCGAGCGTGCCGCCGCCCTCGGTCGCGAGTCAGGCGCCGCGCATCATGGGGTCGCCGACGATGTCGAAGACGCAGATCGCGTTCCAGTACGCGGGCGAGATCTGGACGGTGCCGCGCGGGGGCGGGACGGCGCGGCGGCTGGTGAGCGGGCAGCTGATGAACGGGCGGCCGCTGTTCTCGCCGGATGGGACGAAGCTGGCGTTCGCCGGGACGTACGACGGCAACCCGGATGTGTACGTGGTCGACGCCGCCGGCGGCGAGCCGCGGCGGTTGACCTATCACCCGAGCGCGGACGTGCCGGTGGCGTGGACGCCGGATGGGACGAAGATCTTGTTCGTCACCGAGCGCGCGACGGAGCGCGATCTGCCGCAGCTGTACGAGGTGCCGGTGACGGGCGGGCCGGCGGAGCGGGTGCCGTTGCCGTCGGGCGTGGCGGGCGCGTACGCGCCGGACGGCAAGCGGCTCGCGTACGTGCCGTATCCGCGCTGGCAGCCGGCGTGGAAGCACTATCGCGGCGGCCAGTACGCGCGGATCTGGGTCGCGGACCTCGCGACGTCGCACATCACGAAGGTGCCGAACGCGGGCTCGAACGACGAGTCGCCGATGTGGGATGGCAACACGCTGTACTTCGTGTCGGATCGCAACGGGCCGGTCGCGCTGTGCGCGTGGCAGGTGGGCGGCGACAAGGTCGAGGAGCTCGCGCGCGATCCGAACGGCTGGGATCTGCGCTCGGCCTCGCTCGGGCCGGGCGGGATCGTGTTCGAGCGGCTCGGGCAGATCAGCGTGTACGACCTCGCGACGCGGACGGCGAAGCCGGTGCCGATCGCGTTCGCCGATGATCTGCCGCAGACCCGCGCGCGGATGATGCCGGTCGCGCCCGACCAGATCCTGCACGCGGCGATCTCGCCGACGGGCAAGCGCGTGCTCGTCGAGGCGCGCGGCGAGATCCTGTCGGTCCCGGTCGAGAAGGGTACGGCGCGCAACCTCACGAACACGCCGGGCATCGCGGACCGCGATCCGGCCTGGTCGCCGGACGGCAAGTGGATCGCGTGGCTCTCGGACCGCAGCGGCGAGTACGCCTTGTACTTCACGTCGCCCGACGGGCTGGGCGCGCTGCACGTCGTGACCCTCGGCGAGCCCGCGAGCTTCTACTACAACCCGCGATGGTCGCCGGATTCGAAGCAGATCGTGCTCGTCGACAAGCGGCTGAACCTGTGGCTCGTCGAGCTCGATCATCCGACGCCGGTGAAGCTCGACAGCGATCGCTACGACGCGCCGAACGGCTGGCTCGATCCGGTGTGGTCGCCGGACTCGCGGTGGATCGCCTACGTGAAGCTGATGCCCAATCACCTCCACGCGGTGTTCGTGTACTCGCTCGCGGACCGATCGATCCACCAGATCACCGACGCGCGCAGCGACGCGTTCGCGCCGCGGTTCGACGCCGGCGGCAAGTACCTGTGGTTCGCCGCGAGCACGAACGTCGGGCCGGGCGCCGGCTGGCTCGACATGACCGCGCTCGGCCGGATCCAGACCGCGAGCATCTACGCCGTCGTGCTGCGCAAGGAGACACTATCGCCGGTCGCGCCCGAGAGCGACGAGGAGGCCGCGGGCTCGGCCGCGAAGCCGGGCAAGCCCGCCGAGCTCGACAAGGCGGTGCAGATCGACTTCGACGCGATCGATCAACGGATCGTCGCGCTGCCGATCGAGCGCACCGCCTACGTCGATCTCCAGGTCGGGGCGCCGGGCGTGGTGTTCCTGATCTCGACCAACGTCGGGTTCGACGACGAGGCCGTGCTCGAGTACGACGAGGAAAACCCGCCGCCGGTGCGCGTCCAGCGCTTCGATCTGAAGTCGCGCAAGACCGAGAAGTTCCTCGACCGCATCGACTGGTCCTACGCCTACGGCAAGGCGGTCACGTTCGCGGTCTCCGCCGATGGCACCAAGGTGCTGTACAAGGCCGGCAAGCAGTGGTTCGCGGTCGGTTCCGACAAGCCGCCGGCGGCGGGCGAGGGCGCGCTCAAGCTCGATGATCTCCAGGTCTGGATCGATCCGCGCGCCGAGTGGAAGCAGATGTTCCACGAGGCCTGGCGGATCGAGCGCGACTTCCTCTACGATCCGAAGGCGCACGGGCTTGATCTCGCGCAGGCCGAGAAGGTCTATGCGCCGTTCGTCGACGGGCTCGGCGGGCGCGGCGACCTCAACTGGCTGTTCACCGACATGCTCGGCCAGCTCGTCCTCGGTCACGTGTTCGTCGGCGGCGGCGCGACGCCGCCGATCCAGCCGGTCTCGGTCGGCCTCCTGGGCGCCGACTACGAGGTCGAGGGCAATCGCTACAAGATCGTGCGCATCCTCCACGGCGAGAACTGGAACCCGAAGCTCGTCGCGCCGCTCACCCAGCCCGGCGTGATCGTGAAGGAGGGCGACTTCATCGTCGCGGTCAACGGTGCGCCGCTCACCGCCGCCGATCCGATCGAGAAGCTGTTCGTCGGCACGGCCGGCAAACAGACGGTGCTGACGCTCGCGGACAGCGCCGGCGCGAACGATCACCGCGACGTGATCGTCGTGCCGATCGGCAGCGAGGGGCAGCTGCGCTACCACGACTGGATGGAGCGCAACCGCCGGCGCGTGGACCAGCTGTCGAACGGCCGCGTCGGCTACGTGTTCATTCCGGATACCGCCGCGGGTGGCATGCTGAACTTCAACCGCTACTTCTTCTCGCAGGTCGACAAGCAGGCGATCGTCCTCGACGAGCGCTTCAACCACGGCGGGCAGCTCGCCGACTACGTGATCAACGCGCTGCGCCCGACGGTCCAGATGGCGACCCTGGCGCGCGAGGGCGAGGACATGCTCGAGCCCGCGCAGGCGATCTACGGCCCGAAGGTGATGATCGCCAACGAGATGGCGGGCTCCGGCGGCGACGCGCTGCCGTGGCTGTTCAAGCGCGCGCGGATCGGGCCGCTCGTGGGCACGCGCACGTGGGGTGGGCTCGTCGGGATCTCCGGCTACCCGAGGCTTGTCGACGGCGGCAGCATCACGGCGCCGCGCTGGGGGCTGTACAGCGCCGAGGGCAAGTACGAGGTCGAGAACATCGGCGTCTCGCCCGACATCGAGGTCGAGCAGGATCCGGAGCTGGTTCGCGCGGGCCACGACCCGCAGCTCGAGAAGGCGGTGCAGCTCGCGCTCGACGGCCTCGCGAAGGCGCCGTTCGTGAGGCCGAAGCGCCCGCCGTTCCCGGACTACGGCCCGCGACTCCCGAGGCCGTGATCGCCCGCGGCGGCGGCCTGCTCGAGCTGCCCGGCGTCGCGCTGGCCTTCCTGGCGCGACGCCGGTGACCTGGAGGTTCGGCCTTCTCGTCGCGCGGCCGCCGGGATACACCAGAGGACGCCTCGTGCTGCGCCTCGAGCTCGTCGACATCACCAAGCGCTACCCGCTGGTCGTCGCCAACGACCGGGTGAGCCTGCGCGTGGCCCCCGGTGAGATCCACGCGGTCCTCGGCGAGAACGGCGCCGGCAAGTCGACCCTGATGAAGGTGATCTACGGGGCGGTCACGCCCGACGAGGGCGAGCTCCGGTGGAACGGGCAGCGCGTGGCGATCCGCAGCCCCGGCGACGCGCGCGCCCTGGGCATCCGCATGGTGTTCCAGCACGGCAGCCTGTTCGACACGCTGAGCGTCGCCGAGAACGTCTGGCTGGGCGCCGGCCGTTCGCACACGCTGGCCGAGGTCGCCGGGCGCATCGCCCGAGTCTCGCAGGACTTCGGCCTGGAGGTCGAGGCGCACCGTCCGGTGCACACGCTGTCGGTGGGCGAGCGCCAGCGCGTCGAGCTCGTGCGCGCGCTCATGACCGCGCCGAAGCTGCTCATCCTCGACGAGCCGACCTCGGTGCTCGCGCCCACGGCCGTCGAGCGGTTGTTTGTCACGCTGCGGCAGCTCGCGGCCAACGACTGCAGCATCCTGTACATCAGCCACAAGCTCGACGAGATCCGCGCCTTGTGTCACCACGCCACGGTCTTGCGCGCCGGACGGGTCACCGGCCTGGTCGATCCGGCGAACGAGAGCCATGCCAGCCTGTCGCGCCTGATGATCGGCGCCGAGCCCCCGCCGCTCCAGCACCGGCCGGCCCGCGTGGGCGACGTCGTGCTCGCCGTGCGCGACCTCGAGCTGCCGGCGCGCGATCCGTTCGGCACCGCGCTCTGCGGCGTCAGCTTCGAGGTCCGGGCCGGCGAGATCGTCGGCGTGGCCGGGATCTCGGGCAATGGCCAGCAGGAGCTGCTCGCCGCGCTGTCCGGCGAGGATCGTCGCGCCGCGCCGCCGGCGATCCAGCTGTTCGGTAGGCCGATCGGGGCCGCGCCGCCACGCGTGCGCCGGCGCGCCGGCCTGCGCTTCGTGCCCGAGGAACGGCTCGGCCGGGGCGCGGTGCCGAGCCTGCCCTTGGCGCAGAACGCCCTGCTCACGCGCGGCGAGGCCGTCGGCCGCGGCGGCTGGATCCGCACCCGCCAGCTCGCGGCGCTGGCGCAGCACCTGATCGAGCGGTTCGGCGTCAAGGCGAGCGGCCCGGGGGCGCCGGCGCAGAGCCTGTCGGGTGGCAATCTGCAGAAGTTCCTCGTCGGACGCGAGCTCGACGCCGCCCCGAAGCTCCTCCTCGCGGCCCAGCCGACTTGGGGCGTCGATGTCGGCGCCGCCGCCCAGATCCGCGGCGAGCTCCTGGCGCTGCGCGACGCCGGCTGCGCCGTCCTGGTGGTCAGCGAGGAGCTCGACGAGCTGTTCGAGATCGCCGACCGGCTGATCGTCATGGCCGGCGGCCGGATGTCGCCGAGCGTGGCGAGGGCCGACGCCACCATGGCGCAGATCGGCAGCTGGATGTCGGGCCTGTGGGACCCGGACGCTCGCCCAGCGGCGCCCGACGGAGCCAGCCATGCTCCGGCTTGAAGCGCGGCCCGTGCCCAGCCGGCGGATGGCGATCGTCTCGCCGATCCTCGCGCTGGCGATCACCGTGGTGATCGGCGCGGGGCTGTTCCTGCTCCTCGGCAAGGATCCGGTGCGCGGCCTGGCGGTGTTCTTCGTCGAGCCCGTGCGGAGCGCTTACGCGCTGTCCGAGCTCAGCATCAAGGCGACGCCGCTCCTCCTGATCGCGCTCGGCCTGTCGGTGGGCTTTCGCGCCAACGTCTGGAACATCGGCGCCGAGGGCCAGTTCCTCCTCGGCGCGATCGCCGCCGGTGGCGTGGCGATGACCGCGGGGCCGGACACCAGCCGCTGGATCCTCGTGCCGATCCTCGTCGCCGGAACGCTCGGCGGCATGCTGTGGGCCGCGATCCCGGCGGTGCTCCGCGACCGTGCCAACGCCAGCGAGATCCTCGTCAGCCTGATGCTGGTCTACGTGGCCGACATGCTGCTGAGCTACCTGGTGTCGGGGCCTTGGAAGGACCCGGCCGGCTACAACTTTCCGCAGACGATCACGTTCGCCCCGGCCACGCAGCTCCCGCGGCTGGTCACGGGATATCGTGCCCATATCGGAGTCTGGTTTGCCCTCATCGCCGGTGTGCTGTCGTGGCTGGTGCTGTTTCGCAGCTACGCCGGCTTTCAGCTCCAGGTGGGCGGGCTGGCGCCGGCGGCGGCGCGCTACGCGGGCTTCTCCGAGCGCAAGGCGCTGTGGATCGCGATGCTGGGCTCGGGCGGCATGGCGGGCCTCGCGGGCGGCTTCGAGGCGGCGGGGCCGCTGGGTCAGCTCACGCCGCAGGTCTCGTCGGGCTATGGCTTCGCCGCGATCATCGTGGCGTTCGTCGGCCGGCTGCACCCGGTCGGTGCGATGCTGTCGGCGATCTTGATGAGCATGTTCTATATCGGCGGTGAGCTCGCGCAATCGCGGCTCGGCGTTCCCCGATCGCTGACCGGCCTGTTTCAGGGGCTGCTTTTGTTCGCGCTGCTGGCCTGCGATACGCTGATCGCCCAGACGATTCGCTGGCGGCGCGCACCTGCGGGAGGCGCGCGCGGAGCGGGAAGCGCGCGCGGAGCGGACGGAACCGATGGAACGGGCGGAGCGCGTGGAGCGGGAGGCGCGGGCGGAGCGGGCGGAGCGGGAGGAGCGGGATGATGGATTCGTCCGCGTTGCTCATCGCCGCCTCGCTTCACGCCGGGACCGTGCTGGCCTTTGCGGCGCTCGGCCTCGTGATCAACGAACGCGCGGGCGTCGTCAACCTGGGCGCCGAGGGCATGATGCTCGTCGCCGCGCTCGCCGGCTTCGTCGTCACGGTGCGGACCGGCGAACCCTGGCTGGGCCTCCTGGCCGGCGGCGCCGCGGGTGCGGTGCTCGCCGCGGCCTTCGGGTTCCTCGTCATCTGGCTTGGCGCCAATCAGTACGCGGCGGGGCTGGCCTTGAGCCTGTTCGGCGCGGGGTTTTCGGCGTTCGCAGGGGTTCCGTTCACCCAGGAGCGCTTGCCGGAGCACGTCGACGCGTTCCGCATCCCCGCGGTCGCGGATCTGCCGTTCCTCGGCCCGGCGCTGTTTCGCCAGCACCCGATGGTCTATGTCGCGATCGCCCTGACCCTCGCCCTGGCGTGGTTCTTCTACCGCTCGCGCGCCGGGCTCGTCGTGCGCGCCGTCGGCGAATCCCCCGAAGCCGCGCACGCGCTCGGCTATCCGGTGCGCCGCATTCGCCTCTTGGCCGTGGTCGCCGGGGGCGCGCTATGCGGAATCTCGGGTGCGTACATCTCGGTGATCTACACCCAGCTCTGGGTCGAGGGCATGGTGGCCGGAAAGGGCTGGATCGCGCTCGCGCTGACCACCTTCGGGACCTGGCGGCCGGGGCGTGTGCTGCTCGGCGCGTACCTGTTCGGCGGCGTCACCATGCTGCAGTTCCACTTGCAGGGCCTGGGCGTGACCATTCCGAGCCAGTGGCTCACGATGCTGCCGTACCTGGCCACTATCGTCGTGCTGGTCCTGATCTCGCGCAATCCGCTCTGGATCCGCACCAACATGCCGGCCTCGCTGGGCAAGCCATTCTGGCCTGACGGCTGAATAGCAGCGGGTGCGCGCCCCCGATCACGGCATCTGGATTGGGCAGAAGCTGGCAAATCGAGGACAGGATCATCCGGAGCGATCGGCGGACTGGCCGGCATCGCGACAAAGCCGCGCATGGATCGACCCATCTAATGAAGTTTCTCCTTGCCATCGTTGTTTGAAGCGCATAAGTAGATGTGCAGCGCACAAGGTGAGCTTGTGCGTGGGCGAAGGGCGAAGGGCGAAGGGCGAAGGGCGAAGGGCGAAGGGCGAAGGGCGAAGGGCGAAGGGCGAAGGGCGAAGGGTGAAGGGTGAGGAGCGAAGGGGCACATAGCAGAATACTGGTTCGGGCATCTTCGATGCGGAGATGCCGAATCATGTGAAGTCTATCGAGGTTGTGAGCCTGGCCACGGCGTGCTTCACAAGCGGACCGACGCGCAGCCGCGCGTCACGGCCAAGTGCGAGCCGGGCACACGAAGCATTTTGGGCACTTGTTAGCTCAAGTGCACACTGAAGCAATGTTGGGAGGAGAAGAACGTGGATAATCAAACCAAAAACTCGGATCGTGTTGATGAGATCAAGCGGATCAAAGCAGCGCAGCGGTTGCGCATCAACGAGGCGCAAAACGACGCTGACGTACCACCGGCTGTGAATCTCAATAATGGGGATGAGTCACGCTACGCCGACAAGGGTGGCACCTATACCAAGGGGCTTCCGCACGACGACTTTGGCCGCGTGGATCTGAATGCATTTGCATCCTTCAAGAAGGCGTTGAACAGCGGCAAGTTCTCCGATTTCGAGCACATCAAGGTCGGTGGCACCCGCACGCTCAACGGGCCGCAGGGCGGCCTGACGTTCGATCTGGAGGGGCTCGATCCGGTCCAGTTCGGTCAGCCTGTGGTGCCGCCGGCGCCTGCGATCGGCAGTGACCAGACCGGCACCGAGCTGCTCGAACACTACTGGGCTTCGCTGCTGCGCGATGTAGCATTCACCGACTATCCGAGCAACGCGCTGGTCGCGCAGGCGGCGCACGATCTCGGGCAGCAGCCGACCTACCTCGGTCCGCGCGACGCCAGCCACCACGTGACGCCGAACCTGCTGTTCCGCGGGGCGTTCCCTGGTGAGCAGCTGGGCCCGTACGTCTCGCAGTTCTTCCTGCAGCCGACGTCCTTCGGCGCCCAGCCGCTGCCGCAGATGATGGAGAGCCTGGCTCCGAACATCGACTTCATGACGAGCTTTGCCGACTGGATGACGGTGCAGAACGGCAACCTGAGCAAGCAGCAGATCGAGAAAGATCCGCAGCTGCGCTATCGCCGCAACGGCCGGGATCTGGCCGCCTTTACCCACGTGGACGTGCTGTTTCAAGCATACCTGACCGCGCTCCTGGTCGCCGGCACGATCGGGCTCCCGGTGAACCCGGGCAATCCCTACGCGCATTCGAAGACGGAGAACGGCTTCGATTCGTTCGGAGATCCGGACTTCGCGGGAACCCTGTGCGAAGTGGCCACCCGGGCGCTGCACGCCGTGTGGTACCAGAAGTGGATGGTGCACCTGCGTCCCCGGCCGGAGGCCGCCGGGGGCATCGTGCATTTGATCAAGAGCGGGAACGGGGACAAGACCGACGTCAAGCTGAGCCCCGTGATCCTGAACTCCAAGGGGCTCGAGGCCAGCTACCAGAAGTACGGTACGTGGCTGCTGTCGCAGGCGTTCCCCGAGGGCTCACCGCTGCATCCGTCGTATCCCACTGGCCACGGCACGGTCGCCGGAGCGTGCATCACCGTCCTGAAGTTCTTCTTCGATGGCAGCCGCAAGATCAGGCCGCTCTTGACCAAGATCAACCGGGACGTCGTGGTTCCCAGCACCGACGGCCTGTCCTTGCAGCCCTACGCGGGCGCGGATCGCGACAGCCTCGACGTCAACGGCGAGCTGGCCAAGCTCGCCCACAACGTGAGTTACGGTCACGGCATCCATGCAGGTATCCACTGGCGTAGCGACACCGATATCTCGATCCTGCTGGGGGAGGCGGTGGCGCTGGCTTTCCTGCGCGACCGGGCGCGCATCTACAACGAGCCGTTCACCGTCAGCCTCACCAAGTTCGACGGAGCCACGGCGACCATCTCCAACCCGGGTAATCCGTAGCGCGCGGCGCGGGCCGGGTGTCCGGCGGCGGGAACCCGTAGCGCGCGGCGCGGGCCGGGTGTCCGACGGCGGGAACCCGTAGCGCGCAGCGCGAGCCGGGTGTCGGGCGGCGGCAGCGACGAGCCGCGCGTCATCTTGTCGCGCTCGATGCGATCGGGCGTCGGTCCTCCGGCTACGTCGCCGGCGAGCTTGGGCGGCGATCGCTGGCGCATGGGGTCGGCGATCGCGCAGGCCCCGTCCGCCGGCCGATGCGGTAGTGCCGGGCGATGCCCTGCAGGCCATCACAGAGTCGGTGGGGGCTTCCTTCGGCGCACGGTTCCCTGGCACACTCGTCCTGGGAGACCTGATATGTCGCGGTCCGGCCATCGTGCACCGATCTTGTTGATGGCCTGGTTCGCCTTCGCGCTGGCGGCGGCCGGAACCGGCTGCAAGAGACGCGACGAGCCCGCGGCTGGTAAGGTGCCGGCGGCCGGAACCTCGACGCCGGGATCCGCCCAGACCGAGCCCCTGAAGGTCGCGTTCGCCTACGTCGGCCCGGTCGGCGACGGCGGCTGGACCTTCGCGCACGACAACGCCCGCAAGGCGCTCGAGAAGGAGCTCGGCCCCAAGATCGTCACCAGCTTCGTCGAGAGCGTGCCCGAGGCCGCCGACGCCGAGCGCGTGTTCCGCGACATGATCGGCCAGGGCACCAAGCTCATCTTCGGCACGACCTTCGGCTACATGGAGCCGATGCTCAAGGTCGCGGCCGATGCCAGGGATGTGAAGTTCGAGCACGCCACCGGCTACAAGACCGCCGACAACCTGCGCACCTACGACAGCCGGACCTACGAAGGCGCGTACATGGCCGGCGTGATCGCCGGCAGCGTCACCCAGACCAACATCCTGGGCGTGGTCGGCTCGGTGCCGATTCCCGAGGTCATTCGCAACATCAACAGCTTCACGCTCGGCGCCCAGTCGGTCAATCCCAAGGTCACCACCAAGGTCGTGTGGGTCAACAAGTGGTTCGACCCGCCGCACGAGACCGACGCCGCTCGCTCGCTGCTCGATGGCGGCGCCGACATCCTGTTCCAGAATACCGATTCGTCGGCCGTGCTCCGGGCAGCCGCGGCAGCCGGCAAGCATGGCTTCGGCTGGGACAGCGATATGTCGTCGTACGCACCCAAGGCACACCTCGCCTCCGCGGTCGTCAACTGGGCACCCTATTACATCAAGGCCACGCGGGACGTGCTCGACGGCACGTGGACGACCGGCCGCACCTGGTGGGGCGTCAAGCAAGGCGCGATCGACCTCGTCGCGATCTCGGACAAGGTACCCGCCGAGGCCAAGGCCAAGATCGACGCCATCAAGGCCGGCCTGAAGGACGGCTCGTTCGTCATCTGGAAGGGCCCCATCGTCGGGCAAGATGGCAAGGAGATCCTGAAGTCGGGGGAGGTCGCCGACGACAAGTTCCTGGGCGGGATCAACTTCTACGTCAAAGGCATCGACGGCACGGTGCCCGGCGCCAAGTAAAGTGAAGCGAGCCGGGAGCCGCGTGGCTCGAGACCTCGCAAGCTGGCGAAAGGGCGAAGTAACGCTGCCCGGGCTGCTTTTAGATGCGATTTTTGAGCACTTTCCGCGAGAACGGCCCCAAAAGGTAAGCTTGGCACTATCAGGAGACGATCGTGCTCATCCAGTTCCGGGTCGAGAACCACCGGTCGTTGCGCGACGAGCAGATCCTGTCCTTGGCTGCCACCAGCGACAAGGTGGGCGAGCATGTACTCCGGGTGGAAGGTCTGGGCGAGGCACTCGTTCCGGTAGTCGCGATCTATGGCGCGAACGCCTCGGGGAAGAGCAACGTACTCTCGGCGCTCGACTTCCTGCGCCAGGCGATCGTCGACTCGCAGCGGCGCTGGGAGGTCGAGGGCACTCCTCAGGATCCATTCCAGCTGTCCCGGAAGGCCAGCGAGCCCTCGCTCTACGAGGTAGAGCTTGTCGTCGATGGTGTCCGGTACCGCTATGGATTTCAGTTGAGCGCTTCTCGTATCGAGGAGGAGTGGCTGTTCGCATGGCCGCATGGCCGCATGGCCGCATGGCCATGTGGTTCGAGCGCGAGGGCGACCATTTCGAGTTCGGAAAGTCCCTGCACGGCGAGAACGAAGCGATCCGGATCCTCACACGGCCCAACGGTCTGTTCCTGTCAGCGGCCGCGCAGAACAACCATGCAGCCCTGCTTCCGATCGTCCGCCATGTTTCGGGCTGGCAGTTCGTGTTGGGGAGGCGTGACTGGTTGCATCGCCGCGAACAGGCGACGAGTCACCTCGCTACAAGGCTCCAGGATCAGGGGCCTCCGTCAAAGAGCTCGTGAGGATCTTGAAGCTAAAAGAGAGTACTGTTCGCAACTATTTGTCCACGGACCGACGTAGAAGCCTCCTTACCAGGATCCGCGAAGATCCGCGTATCCGTGGCAAGGTAGTTCAAATCATCAGTCGGCGTCGCGGTGCGGGATGATCTCCACAGAGAGTGCTGTCAATCCCTGCCCTGAGCGCATCAGACACGCCGCGTTGTACTGGTATACCGCAAGGTAGAGGCGCTGGAGCTGCGGATGCTATGAGTTGCATGAGGCATTCTCAGTCGCAGTCACGCACAGCACCTCTGGTGTGCGTCAGCTGGAGCGGTAGATCCATCCTCAGTCATCGGGTTGCGCGATCGCACGCGCGATCTTCTGCGGCAATGGGATGAGGTCGAGGATCGCGGCACGTGCACGACGGGGTGACGACCGCCACTCTCGCTCGAGGGTTGCGGTGGGCGGAATCGAGGCGCCCTGCGTGAGAAGCCAGGCTCGGTGTAGATCGCGCCTGAGGCGGAGCGTCTCGCGACGGCGTTGTCCCGGCTGCAGCCCAGTCCACATCGCGTTCAGCGTCTGGGCTCGCCCGTTGACCACGGCGCACTTGCGCGGAGCGGCGGCTGTGGGTACCGAGCGAAGCGTGAGCTCGCGGCCGTGATCGATCCGGACACCATAGGCCGCGACGTGCGCCGCCAGCTCAGTCGAGGTCCATGCGTCGAGTTCTGCGAACCGTACGTTGACGAGGTCGAGCCCCGCGCGTCGAATTCGAGACTCTAGCACCGGTGCGCGGGTCACCACGAGGACGTCCCAGTCGGAATCGACGCGTGCGCAACCCGCGGCTCGCGATCCGAAGCACCAGATGCCGCTAGCAC
>Ga0308176_10000066_pt1 | contig 67756 bp, 17 predicted proteins | sample PhyCR2_3_FD_203890 | JGI IMG/M metagenome (GOLD analysis project Ga0308176, IMG submission 203890) | Soil microbial communities from UC Gill Tract Community Farm, Albany, California, United States - DLSLS.C.R2 | ecosystem: Environmental > Terrestrial > Soil > Agricultural land | place: USA...
AGCGAGCGCTCCGGCTGCAGCTCCTCGACCAGCCGCTCGAACGGCAGGTCCTGATGGACGTGCGCGCTCAGCACCACCTCGCGGAGCCGCTGCAGCAGCAGGCCGGTGGTGGGGTCGTCCCCGAGGTCGGCCCGCAGCACCAGGGTATTGACCAGCAATCCCACGATCCCCTCGGTCTCCACCCGGTCGCGCGAGGCGACCGGCGTGCCGACGGCGAAATCGTCCTGGCCGCTGTAGCGGGCCAGCAGCGCCGTCACGCCCCCGAGCAGGGTCATGAACGGCGTCGCGCCCCGCGCGCGGCTCACCGCGCGTAGCCGGGCGAGGAGCTCGGCCGGCAACTCGATCCGGTGGCTCGCGGCCGGCGGCGTGGAGACGGCCCGCCGCAGGCGGTCGATTGGCAAGGTGAGCGGCGACAGGCCGGCGAGGCGCTCCCGCCAGTAGGCGAGCAGCCGCGCCAGCCGCTCACCGCTCAGGCTCCGCCGCTGCCAGAGGGCGAAGTCCGCGTACTGGGGGGGCTCCGGCAGGGTAGAGGGGCGGTCCTCCACGGCCGCGGCGTAGAGCGTGGCCACCTCGCGGAAGAGCACCTGGAGCGAGAGGCCGTCGGAGACGATGTGATGCAGGACCAACAGGAGTACGTGCTCGTCGCCGGCGAGGCGGAGCAGGAAGGCCCGCAGCAGAGGGGGCCGCGCGAGATCGAACGGCCGGCCCGCTTCCGCCTTCAGGTGGACCTCGACGGCGGCGCTCCGCGCCTCCTCCTCCAGGGCCGAGAGATCCACCTCTGCGAGCGTCACCACCACCGCGGGAGCGATCTCCTGCCGGGGCTCCCCCTGCGCGGCGGGGAAGCCGGTGCGTAGCGACTCGTGGCGGCGGACGACCTCGCGCAGGGCGGCCGCCAGCGCCGGAGCCCACAACGGGCCAGTGAGCCGCAGCGCGCCCGGCACGTTGTAGGCGGGGCTCTCCGGCTCCAGTCGGTGCAGGAACCAGAGGCGCTGCTGCGCGAACGAGAGGGGCAGCGGCTCCTCGCGCGGGATAGCCGCGGGCGGGGGCTCCGCGCCGGCCAGGGGGCCGATCCGTCCGGCCAGGGCGGCGACCGTCGGCGCCTGGAACAGGTCGCTCAGCGGCAGCGTCACCCCCAGGACGCGCTGCACCCGGGCGAGCAGGCGGGAGGCGAGGAGCGAATGGCCGCCGAGGGCGAAGAAGTCGTCGTCCACGCCGACCCGCTCGACGCCTAGGACGTCGGCCCAGATCCCGGCCAGCAGCTCCTCCAGGGGGCTGCGGGGGAGGGCCTCTCCGGACCGCCCCTCCGCCGCCCAGTCGGGCGCCGGCAGGGCCCCGCGATCCACCTTGCCGTGCGGGGTGAGGGGGAAGGCCTCCAGCCAGACAAAGGCCGCCGGAATCATCGGCTCCGGCAGGGTGCGTGCGAGATGGGCGCGTAGCTCCGCGGCGGCCGTGGGCTCTCCCGTGGACGTGAGATAGGCCGCCAAGCGCTTGTCGCCCGGCGCAGCCTCCCGCGCCAGCACCACGGCCTGCCGCACTGCGGGCAGGCTCTCGAGGGCGGCCTCGATCTCGCCGAGCTCGATGCGGAAGCCGCGCACTTTGACCTGATGGTCATGCCGGCCCAGGAAGTCCAGCTCCCCCGATGGGCGGCGCCGCGCCAGGTCGCCGGTCCGGTAGAGGCGCTCGCCGGGGACCTCCGAGAACTGATCGGGGACGAACCGCTCGGCGGTGAGCTCCGGCCGGCCATGATACCCCCGGGCGACCCCGGCGCCGCCAATGAGGATCTCCCCCACCGCGCCGGCCGGTGCCAGGCGCTGCTGGCCGTCGAGGAGGTAGACCCGGGTGCCGGCGAGTGGAGCGCCGATCGAGGGCGCGCCTTCGGCCTCGGGCGGGAGGACCGCGAATGTCGAATAGGTCGTGGTCTCCGAGGGGCCGTAGAGGTTGAGTAGCCGGCGGATCCCCGCCTCGTGCAGGCGCCGCGCGAGGGCGGTGGCCAGGGGCTCGCCGGCCAGGTTGACCGTCCGGCCCGCCAGCAACCCGTCGTGCTCCAGGAGCTCGGCGATGGCGGACGGCACGGTGTTGACCAGGGTCACCTCCGCGGCCGCCGGGAGCGACGGCAGCGCCAGGGCATTCGCCGCCAGGATCACCCTGCCGCCCCAGGAGAGGGGGACGAAGAGCTCGAACACCGACAGGTCGAACCCCACCGACGTGGCGGCCAGCACGCCGGCCAGCTCGCCGTCCGTGAAGACCTGCCGGGCCCAATGCACGAACGACGCGGCGTTGCGGTGGGCGATCGCCACCCCCTTGGGTCGACCGGTGGAGCCCGAGGTGTAGATCAGGTAGGCGAGGCTCTCGGGGAGCGCGGCCGGTGGCGGATTCTCCGAGCTCTCGGCATCCAGGGCCTCGCGCTCGGCGTCGATCAGGACCACGCCCACCGGACGGCGCGGCAGCCGCTCCAGCAGCGCCTCGCGGGTGATCAGCACGTCCGCCCGCGCGTCCGCCATCAGCCAGGCCAGGCGCTCGCCGGGGTAGGCGGGATCGAGCGGCACGTAGGCTCCCCCTGCCTTCAGCACGGCGAGCAGGGAGACGATCAGGTCCGCGGAGCGCTCCAGGTGGACGCCCACGGTGCGCTCGGCGCTCACGCCGAGACGCCGCAGCCGGTGGGCCAGGCGGCTCGCCCGGCGGTTGAGCTCCCCGTAGGTCAGGCGCTCGGCGCCGGCGACCAGGGCCTCCACCTCCGGCGAGGCCGCGGCCCGCGCCACGAACCGGTCGTGCAGGCAACCCTCCCAGCGGAGCCCGGGACCCTGGCTCGCCGCGAGGATCTCGGCCTGCTCGGCCGCGGTGAGCAGCGGCAGGTCGCGCACTGGCCTGCGGGCGTCCCCGGCGAGGCCCGCGAGCAGGACCTCGAGCTGGCCGAGCATCCGCGCGATCGAAGCGGGATCGAACAGGTCGAGGCTGTGCTGGAGCGCCAGCACGAAGTCGTCCCCGGTCTCGGCCGCCGCCAGGGTCAGCTCGAGCTGGGCGCGGTGCTCCTCCAGGGAGATCGAAGCCAGCTCCATCCCGCCGAGCTCGAGGCGCGCGCCCCCCTCGCCCAGAGCAATCTCGGCGAGCCCGGTGGCACGCCCTTCCGTCGGCTGTCCGCGATGGAGCACGAGCATGGCCTGGAAGAGGGGAGAGCGGCCTAGGTCGCGGCCCGGCTGCAAGCGCTCGGCGAGCTGCGCGAGAGGGAATCCCTGGTGCTCCAGCGCTCCGGCCACGACGTCGCGCGTCCGGCGCAGCAACTCGCCCACGGCCGGCTCGCCGCCCAGGTCGCTCCGCAGCACGACCGTCTGCACACAATAGCCCACCAGCTCGGCGAAAGCGGGCCGGACGCGGCCCGCGACGGGCGAGCCCACCAGCAGGTCGAGCTGCCCCGTATGGCGGTGGAGCAGCAGCTCGAAGGCGGCTAGCAGGGTGGTGAAGAGGGTCACCCCCTCCGTCCGCGCCAGCTCGCGGAGACGGCCGGCCGCCGCCGGGCCGAGGCGCAGCGACCGCGCGCCGCCGCGGTCCGAGAGCACGGGCGGGCGCGGCCGGTCGGTGGAGAGGGCGAGGAGCGGAAGCTCGCCGCCCAGGCGCTCCCGCCAGTAGAGCCAGTCCCGCTCCCCCTCCGCGCTCGCGAGGTGCCGCTCCTGCCAGCGCACGTAGCCGAGGTAGTCGCCCGCCAGCGGTGGCAGCGCCGCCGGCTCCGCGGCGCCGGTCTCCTGGAGGTAGAGCCGGTCGAGCTCGCGCAACAGCACGGCGACCGAGGTGAAGTCGGCCACGATGTGGTGGATCGCCAACAGGAGGACGTGGCGGTCCGGCGCCGTCCTGTAGACCTGAGCCCGGAGCAGCGGGCCGGCGGCCAGGTCGAACGGCCGGAACGCCTCGCTCCGCAGCCGCCGGAGGAGCTCCTCGCCGTCCAGCCCGGGAGCGTCCTCCGCCGCGAAGTCGAGCGCGGCCCCGGGAGCGATCTCCTGGAACGGCTCGCCCTCCTGGGCGCCGAAGCGGGCCCGCAAGGGGGCGTGGCGGGCCACCAGGGCCGTGAGCGCGCGCGACAGGGCGTCGGGATCGAGCGGCGACGGGGTCCACGCCGCCGCGGCGAGGTTGTAGGCCGCGCCCGCGGGATTCCAGGACTGGAGGAACCAGAGCGCCCGCTGGCCGTGGGAAAGCGGATAGCGCTCCCCGGGGACCATGACGGCTTGCGCGTCCGCCGGCTGCCTCTCCTCCGGCCGCTCCGCCATTCTCCCGACGATGCTCCCGGCCAGCTCCGCGAGCGTGACCCCTTGCAGCAGGTCCGCGAGCCCCAGGGTCAGCCCGAGGCGCGTCTCCACGGCCTGCTGCAGCTCCGCGGCGGAGAGCGAGTCGAGGCCGAGGGCGGTCAGCGGCAGGCCGGGGTCGAGCCGCGAACGGGGCACCGAGAGCACGCGGGCGGCTTCGGCGCGCAGGAGCTCGGCGATGGCCGCGGCCCGTTCCTCCGGTGGCAGGGCGGCCAGGGTTTCCGGCTCTGGCGGGGGGCCGGCCTCCTCGCCGCCGCCGGCCGCCACGGTGAGCACGCTGCGGGCCACCACGGGTAGCTCGCCCGCCAGATAGGCCGCCCGGCAGGCCCGCCGCTGCACCTTGCCGCTCGACGTCTTGAGCACGCCGCCGATGCGCAACAGCACGACCTCGTGGACGCCCACCTCGTGCTCGCGGGCCACCCCCTGCCGAATCGCCTCGAAGAGGACCTCCGGCTCGGGGGCCCGGCGCTCGAGCTCCTGGAGCACCACCAGCCGTTCCTCGCCGTCGACGTCGACCGAGAAGCTGGCGCCGCAGCCGGGACGCAGCGCCGGATGGCTGCGCTCCACGGTCAGCTCGATGTCCTGCGGATAGTGGTTGCGCCCGCGCAGGATGATCAGGTCCTTGAGCCGGCCGGTGACGAAGAGCTCGCCGCCGTCGAGGAAACCGAGGTCTCCCGTGCGCAGCAGGCGCTCGTCCGGGCCGGCGGAGCCGAAGGTCGCCCGGGTCTCCTCCGGGAGGCCCCAATATCCGGCGGCCACGCTGGGTCCGGAAACCCGGATCTCTCCCACCTCCCCCTCCGGGAGCTCGGCCCCGGTCTCGGGATCGGCGATGAAGAGCCGCTGTCCACTCCAGGCGTGGCCGCAGCCGACCAGCCGCCGCGCCCCCTCGGCGCCGGCGTCCACCTCGTGCGCCTGGTGCGACTCCAGCGCGCCGGCGTCGAAGGCGCGCGGGGCGGGCGCCTCCCCACGCCGCGGCCCGGTGACGAACAGGGTCGCCTCGGCCAGGCCGTAGCAGGGGTAGAAGGCCGCGCGGCGGAAGCCGTGGGGCGCAAAGGCTTCGGCGAAGCGGTCGAGGGTCTCGGCCCGCACCGGCTCGGCGCCGTTGAACGCCACCTCCCAGGTCGAGAGGTCGAGCCCCTCGCGCTCGGCCGGAGCGATCTTCTGCACGCACAGCTCGTAGGCGAAGTTGGGCCCGCCGCTGGTCGTCCCGCGGTAGCGGGTGATCGCCTCCAGCCAGCGGCGGGGGCGCTGCAGGAAGGCGACCGGCGGCATCAGCACGCAGCTCCCCCCGGAATAGAGCGGCTGGAGCACGTTCCCGATCAGCCCCATATCGTGGTAGAGGGGGAGCCAGCCCACCACCACCGAGGAAGGGCCCTGGCCGAAGGCCTGCTGGATCATCCCTTCGTTGTGCAGCAGGTTGCCGTGGGTGACGATCACGCCCTTGGGGGTCGAGGTCGAGCCCGACGTGTACTGCAGGAAGGTGGGGGTTTCCGGCGGGAAGGCCAGCTCCGGCTCATCCGGGCCAGGGCCGATCTCCGGCAGGGCGTCGGCCGCCAGCCAGCGCGCCGGCGCGAGCTCGGGGATCTGCGCCGCCACCGGCTGCGCCGTGGCGGCGAGCAGCTCCGCCGTGGTCAGTACCGTGGCCGGCCGGGCGCTACGCGCGATGGCGGCGAGCCGGGGATTGCCCCGCCGTGGGTGCGGCGGATAGGCCGGCACCGCGATGACGCCGGCGTAGAGACAGCCGAAGAAGGCGGCGATGAAATCCAGGCCGGCCGGGAAGAGCAGCAGGGCGAGGTCCCCCGGCGCGCACGTCTCGGACAACGCCGCGGCGATACCGCGCGCCCGCCGGTCGAGCTCACCGGCCGTGAGATGGGCACCCTCCTTCTCCCCCTCGTGAAGGAAGGTATAGAGGGGTGCCTCTCCCCTCTCATCCGCCCGCCGCCGCACCAGTCGGTTGAGGTTGATCACGCGTCGGCCGCCTCCATGGATTCTCGGGTTGGCCGTTCCCGGTCTTCACCTGGCTCAATCGGGTCCGTCATCTCGCGTCGAGCTTCTTATCCTATACTGCCCGCACCGCGCCGAGCGAGCTTTCTTGGATGGGAAGAGTCGATGAAAATTCCTTATGAAGCATTATCTGCATCATTAAATCTTTCTGCCACTGCCCAGAGATTCCTCCAGTTCGTGGAGGCCAATCCAGGATGCGACTGGAGCTTTGATCGCGCCTCAGCGGATCTCCCTCCCTGGATGGCCGGCTACCCTTACCCCTTGCAGGCCTGGCCCACCTTCGTCGGCGGCCGGGCGCTGCGGGAGATCCAGGAGCTGACCGTCGGGATGGCCCGGCTCACCAAGAGCGTCCTGGAACGCGTTTTCAACAACGACGTGCGCAGGATCGCCCAGTTCTACAACATCAACGAGGACCTCGTGGCTTTCCTTCTCGCCCCTCCCAACGGGATCGAGGAGGGGCTCGCGCGCTGTGATTTCATGGACACCCCCCAGGGATTCAAGTGCCTGGAGGTCAATGTGGGAGGTTTCATCGGAGGCTGGCAGTTGCGCTTCTGGGAGCGGATGTACCGCAGGGCCCCCTCGGTCGCCAGGTTTCTCCAGGAACAAGGAATCGATCCCCTGTACCGGGACCCCTTCCGCTCGCTGTTCGAGCATCTGGCCCGCCATGCGATCCAAAGTGGCCATTGCGGTGGCGGAACCTTCAACACGATGCTCGTGTTGGTCGGCGAGAACCTGTCGTTCGGCATGCATGCGTCCCCCCTTCTGAACGTCCTGTACTCCGATGTGCTCCAGGGAATAGGATTGAAAGGGAAGCTCCTGGTCGGCCCTTATTCGTACCCGTTCGTCGAGCGTCAGGGAGCGCTCCACGTGGACGGCGAGAGGGTCCAGGCGCTCGTGGAGTATACCTACGAGCGGACGCCTCACGCGGTGTATCGCTGCTTCAAGGCGGGCATGCTCGGCTTGTACAACGGCCCCCTGTCCTTGCTGTTGGGCGACAAGCGCAATCTCGCGCTCCTCTCAGAGCACCAGGACTCGGACGCTTTCGACCCCGCGGAACGAGCGATTCTGCAAAAGCATCTGCCGTGGAGCCGAAGACTCGTACGTGGCAAGGTCTCTTACCAGGGAGAACGGGTCGACCTCTCCGCGCTGATCACGGAGAAGCAGGAGAGGTTCGTGATCAAGCGGGGAGCCGGCGCGCGCGGGGAGAGCGTCCTGGTCGGCCGTTTCACTTCCGCGGAAGAATGGAAGCACAAGATTCAAAAGGTTATCGACGAAGGGTACTGGGTGGCTCAGGAATACGTCGGATCCCGGCCGTATCTCTACCAGAGCGCGAACGGTCACCAACCGCATGACGTCGTCTGGGGCACGTTCTGCTTCGGTGCTTCCTTTGGCGGTGGTTTCCTGCGCATGATCCCTAGCGGGAAGACGGGAATCATCAATTCCGCGCGCGGGGCTACTGAAGGGCTCTTCTTCGAGGTGTTATAAGCCGACCCGTAAATACAGGTCGCAATCGAGTAACGGCCTCCCTCCTCGCAGATGTAGGAGCGGGTAGTGGCAGGGTGGCGAACGCCACTCGAGCCCACGGCTACCGGCTGAAGGAGAAACGCAAGGCGGGCCTGCTCACTCACAGCGAGCCCTTCACCATGGAGGCGGCGGCGACCGCGGGAGCGCCGAACTAAAGTGGCCGCTGAGGGGAGGTGGAGCCCCCACTCATTCCTGGAAGCCGGGGCGGCGGCGGCCCACCCACCCGACCCCGCCGCCGCCCCGGCCCCCCACCCAAAAACAACCGCCGCCCTATCCAAGGGCTGTGGCTACAGGACGGCCTTTGCCACGGCCGCGGGCCTGGTCGCCGCGCTGACCCGGGCTCACCAGGAGAACCGGCTCGAAGAGAAGCTCAAGCAACTCGTGCAGCCCAAGCTGCTGATTCTCGACGAGATCGGCTATCTGCCCTTGGATCGCCTGGGGGCGAATCTGTTTTTCCAACTGGTGTCGCGGCGCTACGAGCGCGGCTCGATCCTGCTGACCTCCAACCAGAGCCTTACCGGCTGGGGCCAAGTCTTCGGCGACCAGATCATCGCCACGGCGCTGCTCGACCGGCTGCTCCACTCCACGATCATCAACATCAAGGGCGAGAGCTACCGGCTCAAGGAGAAACGCAAGGCCGGCCTGCTGACCCGCAGCGAACCCTTCACGGCCCAGGCTGAGGAGGCCGCTGTAGAGCCCTGAAACCGCACCTGGGGCGGCGGGGACCTCCGGGCGGCCTCCGGCCACCCTCCGGCCCCGCCGCCCCCCACCCAAAGGCAACTACAGGTACCGGCGTCGCCCGTACCTGCAAACCGTCGGCTCTCTACTGGAGCCGGCCTAACCGGCGAGGGGGGGATTTTTAACGTAGAAAGGGGGGGGAATTTGGAGGCGAGTTGACAGGTTGGCGCGCGAGACCAGGCCCGAGCCTCATAGGCGGCAGCCCCAGTGCGAAGAGATCCGGGAAGGAGGAGACCGAGGCCTGGGATCCGGCCCTCGCGCCCACCGCATCGTCTACGGACACGACGGCCCGGTCAGGCGAGTCGCCGGTGAGAAGCTGTCGAATCCAGTGAAGCCAACTCCTGACCGGCTGCTGGCGCAGCGCGGCGCCATAGCCGGAGCTTGTTGGGGAACGACGACCGGCTCGCCGGTCGTCCAGCCCGGAGCTCAAGTCGGGCTCTAATTTTTTTAGAATACTATGTATACTTAAATATCGCCCCTCTTGTCACTCCCCCATAGGGTCAGTGCACTGATGTAGATGCGGAGGTATTAATTACAAGACCTTTTTATAGTAGATGTTAAGTTATTCACGAAACCCGACTCTGCTCTCCTTATTGCAGCGGCTCGCAGCGGAACGTCCCGAGGAAACGGCCTACATCTTCCTCTCCAGCGGCGAAACGGAAGCCGGGCAATTCACGTACGGGGAGTTGGATCAGCAAGCAAGGGGGATTGGCGCGATGCTGTCCGCCCTGGGTGCGGTGGGAGAGCGGGTCCTCCTTCTATTCCCTCCAGGCCTAGAGTTCATCGGAGCGTTCTTCGGCTGCCTGTACGCCGGCGCGGTGGCGGTTCCCGCGTATCCGCCGCGCTCGGCGCGCGGCCTGCCGCGGCTGCGGGCGATCCTGGACGACGCCCGGCCGCGCGTGGTGCTGACCACGGGCGAGCTGCTGGACCGCGCCCGGGGCCTGCTGGGCGGGGCGGCGGAGCCGTCCACCCTCGCCTGGCTCGCGGTCGACGGGCTGGAGCGGCGGGCCGGGGACTGGCAGCCGCCACGGATCGACGGCGAGACCCTCGCCTTCCTGCAGTACACCTCGGGCTCCACCTCCACTCCCAAGGGGGTGATAGTCAGCCACGCGAACCTCCTGCACAACGAGGAGATGATCCGCCGCGCCTTCGGGCAGTCGCGGGAGTCGGTCATCGTCGGCTGGCTGCCCCTCTACCACGACATGGGGCTGATCGGGAACGTCCTCCAGCCTCTCTACCTGGGGGCCCACTGCGTCCTGATGTCGCCGGTGGCTTTCCTGCAGCAGCCGTTGCGCTGGCTCTCCGCGATCAGCCGCTACGGCGGCACGACGAGCGGCGGCCCCAACTTCGCCTACGAGCTGTGCGCGCGCAGGATCACGGACGAGCAGAAGGCGGGGCTCGACCTTTCGGCCTGGCGGGTGGCGTTCAACGGCGCCGAGCCGGTCCGCGCGGAGACGATGGAGCGGTTCGCGGCGGCGTTCGCGTCCTGCGGGTTCCGCCGCGAAGCCTTCTATCCCTGCTACGGCCTGGCCGAGGCGACGCTGTTCGTCAGCGGCGGAGAGCCCGGCGGGGGGGCGAGTTCCCGGGACTTCCAGGCGGCGGCCCTGGAGGAGGGGGAGGCGGTGGTGGAGGAGGGTGGCCGCACGCTCGTCGCCTGCGGGCGCGCCTGGATGGAGCAGCGGGTGGAGGTGGTCGATCCCGAGTCCGCTCTCCCCCGCGCGCCGGGCCGGGTAGGGGAGATCTGGGTGGCGGGGCCGAGCGTGGCGCGAGGCTACTGGGGGAACGCCGAGGTCACCGCCCGCGACTTCGGGGCCCGCCTCGCCGGCGAGCCCGAAGCGGGTCCGTTCCTGCGCACGGGCGACCTGGGGTTCGTTCTCGACGGCGAGCTCTACATCACCGGCCGGCTCAAGGACCTGATCATCCTGCGCGGGCGTAACCTCTATCCACAGGACATCGAGCTGACGGTGGAGCAGGCCCACCCGGCGTTGCGGCCGGGCTGCGGAGCGGCGTTTCCGGTGGAGATCCAGGGCGAGGAGCGCCTGGTGTTAGTCCAGGAGTTGGAGCGGCGCGCCGGCGACGCCGGGCCGGAGGAGATCGCGGCGGCGATCCGCGCCGCCGTCGCCCGCGAACACGAGGTGAGCGCCGCCGAGGTGGTGCTCCTGCGGATGGGGACCATCCCCAAGACGTCGAGCGGCAAGATCCAGCGCCAGGCCTGCCGCGCCGCCTACCGGAAAGGTGAGCTGGCGGTGGTGGCGCGCAGCGTCCTCGGAGCCTCGGAAGAGTCCGCGGGTGACGCGGTGGGGAGGGAGATCGAGCTGACGCGCAGGGCCCTGCTCGCCCTCGACCCCGCCGAGAGGCCGGCCTTCCTCGAACCCTGGCTGCGGGAGCGCGCCGCGCGGACCCTGCGGCTGGCGCCGGAGCGCGTGGACCCCGATCTCCCTCTGGTGTCGATCGGCCTCGACTCGCTGTCGGCCGTGGAGCTGAAGCAGGAGATCGAGGAGATCCTGGGAGTGACGGTGTCGCTCGGCTGGCTGCTCGAGGGGGCCGCGCTGCGCGGCCTCGCCGAGGAGGTCCTCGGCGGCCTGGGTGACAAGGCCCCGACGGGTCCGGTCCTCACCGCCGGTGCGGGCTCCTCCGAGTTTCCCCTCTCCCATGGCCAGCGGGCGCTCTGGTTCCTGCAGCGGATGGCGCCCGGGGGCACCGCCTACAACATCGCGGCGGCGGCGCGTATCCTGGGCGACCTCGACGCCGGCGCACTCCAGCGCGCCTTCCAGGGGCTGGTGGACCGCCACCCGGCGCTGCGCACGACCTATCACAACCACAAGGGCCAGCCGGTGCAGCGCGTCCGGCGGGAGATGGCGGCGGGCTTCGAGCTGGAGGAGGCCCCGGGGCTCTCCGGCGACGTCCTGGCAGCGCGGCTGCGGAACGCCGTCTACCGCCCGTTCGACCTCGAGAACGGGCCTCTCCTGCGGGTGACGTTGCTGCGCCTGGCGCAGGACGAGCACGCCCTGGGGCTCGCGGTGCACCATATCGCGGCCGATTTCTGGTCGCTGGCCGTCCTGGCGGACGAGCTGGGCCGCCTGTACGCCCGCGAGACCGGAGAGGCGGAGGGCGAGCCGTTGCCGGTCCCGCCGGTGACGTATGGCGACGCCGTGCGCTGGCAGGCGGCGCGGCTCGCCGGAGAGGAAGGGGAGCGGCTGTGGTCCTGGTGGCGGGGAGCGCTGCCGGTGCCGCCTCCGGACCTGGATCTCCCCACGGACCGCCCGCGGTCGGCGGTGCAGACGGAGAACGGCGGCGTGCGCGGGCTGGTCTTGGATCCCGCCCTCTCCGCGGGCGTCCAGGTATTGTCCGCGGCATCCGGGGGCGCCACCCTTTTCATGATCCTGCTGGCGAGCTTCCAGGCGCTCCTCCATCGCTACACGCGCCAGGAGCAGATCGCCGTGGGCTGTCCGGCGGCGGGGCGGGGCGCCCGGGAGCTCGCCGGGGTGGTCGGCTACTTCGTCAACCCGGTGGTGATCCGGGCCGATGCCACGGGCGACCTGCCCTTCCGCGACTTTCTCGGACAGGTGCGGCGCACGGCCCTCGGCGCCCTGGAGCACCAGGAGTACCCGTTCGCGCTCCTCACCGAGCGCCTGCAGCCCGCCCGCGATCCCAGCCGCTCGCCCCTGTTCCAGGCGATGTTCGTGCTGCAGAAATCGCACCTGCCGGCGCAGCGCGCCCTGGCGCCTTTTGCCCTGGGACGGCCCGGGGCGGAGATCCGGCTCGGACCCCTCTCCCTGGCCTCACTGCCCCTGGGAACGCGGCCGGCGCAGCTCGACCTCACCCTGGAGGTGGCGGAGACCGGAGAGGGTCTTGCGGCCTCCCTGGTGTACAACTCGGACCTGTTCGACGCCGCGACGGCGGAACGGCTGCTTTCCCACTGGCGGACGCTCCTGGCCGGCGCGGTGTCCGATCCCTCGCGGACGCTCCTCGACCTGCCGCTGCTGGCACCGGCCGAGGAGTCGCAGATCCTGTTGGAGTGGAACGCCACCGCCGCGGAGTACCCGGCGGAGAGCACGGTCCACGAGCTGATCGGGCGCCAGGCGGAGCGCACCCCCGAGCGGGTGGCGCTGGTCGCCGGGGACGAGTCGCTCACCTACCGCGAGCTCGTGAGCCGCGCCAACCGGCTCGCGCGATATCTGGAGCGGCTGGGTGTCGGTCCCGAGGTGCCGGTGGGGGTGCTCGCCGACCGTTCGGCCGACATGGTGGTGGGGCTCCTGGGCGTGCTGACGGCTGGTGGCGCCTATGTGCCCATCGACCCGGCGTACCCCGCCGACCGCGTGGCCCACATGCTGGAGGACTCCGGGGCGCCGATGGTGCTCACCCAGGAGCGGTTGCGGGCCTCTCTCGCCGGCTATCCGGGCCGCCTGGTCTCCTTCGACGGCGACCGGGAGGAGATCGGGCGTCTGCCGCAGCATCCCCTGGAGGGCCGGAGCGGCCCGGACAGCCTCGCCTACCTCATCTACACCTCCGGCTCCACGGGGCGGCCCAAGGGGGTGCAGATCCCGCACCGGGGCGTGGTCAACTTTCTGGGCTCCATGGCGCGGCGGCCCGGCCTGGAGGCCGGCGACGTGCTGGTGTCGGTCACCACCCTCTCCTTCGACATCTTCGGTCTGGAGCTCTACCTGCCGCTGATCCGCGGCGCGCGGGTCGTGCTCGCCGGCCGCGAGACGTCCATCGACGGCGCCGCGCTACGCCGTCTCCTGGACCGGTCCGGGGCGACCATCATGCAGGCCACCCCGGCCACCTGGCGCCTGCTGCTGGCGGCCGGTTGGGACGGGCCGCCGATCCGGGTGCTCTGCGGCGGCGAGGCCCTGCCCCGCGATCTGGCGGAGCGGCTGCTGGCGCGGGGATCGGCGGTGTGGAACCTCTACGGCCCGACCGAGACCACGATCTGGTCGGCGGTTCACGAGGTGCGGCGGAACGAGGGCGGCCCCGCGGTGGTGCCCATCGGGAAGCCGCTCGCCAACACCGGCCTCTACCTCCTCGACTCCGCGCTGCGTCCGGTCCCCGTGGGGGTCGCGGGCGAGCTGCTGATCGGCGGCCACGGCCTGGCGCGCGGGTACCGGGGGCGGCCGGACCTCACGGCGGAGCGGTTCGTCCCCGACCCGGTGAGCGGCGAGTCGGGGGCGCGCCTGTACCGGACGGGGGACCTGGCGCGCTTCCGGCCCGGGGGGGAGATCGAGTTCCTCGGCCGTCTCGACCATCAGGTGAAGATCCGTGGCTTCCGGGTCGAGCTGGGGGAGGTCGAGGCGGCCCTCGCGGTCCATCCGGACGTGCGCCAGGCCGTGGCCGTGGCGCGTCCCGAGGCCGGGGGGGGGCACCGCCTGGTGGCGTATGCCGTGTTCTCCGGGGCGGCTCCGGACGTCGGCGAGCTACGGAAGTTCCTCGCCTCGCGCCTGCCCGATCCGTTTATCCCCTCGGTCTTCGTGGCTCTGGACCGGCTGCCGCTCACCCCCAACGGTAAGGTGGACCGCAAGGCGCTGCTCGCTCCCGAGGCGGGGGCCGCGCGGCCCCCGGAGCGCGTGGAGCCGGCGGCGCCGCGCTCGGCCCTGGAGCGCGCCATCGCGGAGGTCTGGCGCGACGTGCTCGGGGTCGAGAAGGTCGGCCTCCACGACAACTTCTTCGAGCTCGGCGGCCACTCGCTGCTGGCGGCCGAGGTCCATGCCCGGCTGGGAGAGACGCTGGGACGCGAGCTGTCGATGGTCGATCTCTTCCGCCACCCCACCGTGGCCGCCCTCGCCCGCTTCCTGACGCCACAGGAGGGGGACGCCGCCGTTCCGTCCCTCTCCCCCCCGCCGCGGTCCGCCGAGGGCGGCGCGGTCGCCATCGTCGGCATGGCGGGCCGTTTCCCGGGTGCGCCCACGGTCGAGGAGTTCTGGCGCCGGCTGCGGGCCGGCGAGGAGCTCATCACCTTCTTCTCGGACGAGGAGCTGGCCGCGGCCGGGGTCGATCCCGCGCTCCTGGCCGATCCCGCCTTCGTGCGGACCGGCGGCGTCGTCGAGGGGGCGGAGGATTTCGATGCCGCTTTCTTCGGCTTCAGCCCCCGCGAGGCCGAGCTGATGGACCCGCAGCACCGGGTCTTCCTCGAGTGCGCCTGGCACGCCCTGGAGGACGCCGGCTACGACGGCGAGCGCTATCCGGGGCGGATCGGCCTCTATGCCGGGGTGGGGATCAACACCTATCTGCACCACGCGGGGGTCGAGCAGGTCCAGGCGCTGGCCGGCCGCTACCAGGCCTTCATCGGCAACGACAAGGACTTCGTGCCGACGCGGGTGAGCTACAAGCTCGACCTCAAGGGGCCGAGCATCAACGTGCAGACCGCCTGCTCGACCTCGCTGGTGGCCGTCCACCTCGCCTGCCAGGCCCTGAGGTCGGGCGATTGCGACATGGCCCTGGCGGGCGGCGTCGCGATCCGGTCGCCGCAGAAGACCGGCTACGTCTACGAGGAGGGGGGTATCCCCTCGCCCGACGGACACTGCCGGGCCTTCGACGCCCGCGCCCAGGGCACGGTGTTCGGCAACGGCGTGGGGCTCGTGGTGCTCAAGCCGCTGGCTCGCGCCCTGGCCGACGGCGACACCGTGCACGCGGTGATCAAGGGGACGGCGATCAACAACGACGGCGCCCTCAAGGTCGGCTACACGGCGCCGAGCGTGGAAGGACAGGCGCGGGTCGTCGCCGCGGCGCTCGCCGTGGCCGGGATCGGACCGGAGACGGTGAGCTATGTGGAAACCCACGGCACCGGCACCCCCATGGGCGATCCCATCGAGGTGGCCGCCCTCGCGGAGGCGTTCCGGGGTGCCCCCCCTGGCTCCTGCGCCATCGGCTCGGTGAAGACCAACGTCGGCCACCTGGACACGGCCGCGGGGGTCGCCGGGCTGATCAAGACCGTGCAGGCGCTGAAACACCGCGAGCTGCCGCCGAGCCTCCATTTCGAGACGCCGAACCCGCGGATCGACTTCGCCGGCACCCCGTTCCGGGTGAGCTCGCGGCTCATCCCCTGGGAGAGCGCCGGGCCGCGCCGGGCCGGGGTCAGCTCGTTCGGCATCGGAGGCACCAACGCCCACGTGGTGTTGGAGGAGGCACCCCCGGCCGAGCCTTCGGGAGCCTCGCGGGAGTGGCAGATCCTGGTGCTGTCCGCCCGCACGCCGGCGGCCCTGGACGCGCTGGCCGGCGAGCTGGCCGCGGCGTTGCGCGACCGGCCGGAGCCGCCCTTAGCGGACGTGGCCCACACGCTACGGGTGGGCCGTAAGGCCCTCCCCCATCGCCGTCTGCTGGTCTGCCGGGAGCGCGAGGAGGCGGCCGCGGCCCTCGCCACATCCGATCCGGAGCGGATCGTGAACGGCGCCGTGGAGCCGGGGGAGCGGCCGGTCGCGTTCCTCTTCTCGGGCCAAGGCTCGCAGCACGCCGGCATGGCGCGCGGCCTCTACGAGGGCGAGCCGGTGTTTCGCCGCGAGCTCGACCGATGCGCGGAGATCCTCCAGCCCCATCTCGGGCTCGACCTGCGGGAGCTGCTGTTCGCCAGCCCCGGCGTGGCCCTGGAGCGCACGGAGCTGGCGCAGCCGGCTCTGTTCGCCGTGGAGCACGCCCTGGCGCGGTTGTGGATGTCGTGGGGCGTGCGTCCCCAGGCTATGCTCGGCCACAGCCTGGGCGAGTACGTGGCCGCCTGCGTGGCCGGGGTGATGTCGCTGGAGGACGCTCTGGCCCTGGTGGCCGCCCGCGGCCGGCTGATGGGCGGGCTGCCGGCCGGCGCCATGCTCGGCGTGCAGGCCTCGGAGACGGAGATCGTGCCGCTCCTGGGCGGCGACCTCTCCCTGGCGGCGGTCAATGGCCCTTCGGCCTGCGTGGTGTCGGGGCCGGCGGAGGCCGTGGAGGCGCTTGCAGACCGTCTCCAGGCCCGTGGGGTGCACCATCGCCATCTGCACACCTCCCACGCCTTCCACTCGGCCATGATGGATCCGGTTCTCGAGGCCTTCACCGCCGAGGTGGGCAAAGTGGAGCTGCGGGCGCCGCGCATCCCTTTCGTCTCCAACCTGACCGGCACCTGGATCACCGGCGCCGAGGCCACCGATCCCCGGTATTGGGTGCGCCACCTGCGCGGAGCCGTCCGCTTCGGAGACGGCGTGCGCGCCCTGCTCGCCGAGCCCGGCCGCCTGCTGCTGGAGGTCGGCCCCGGCAACGCCCTGGCCAACCTGGCCCGGCAGAGCGTGCCGGCGGGGGAGAGGAGGGTAGTCCTGGCCTCGCTGCCCCATCCCCGGGAGGAACAGCCCGACACGGCCGTGGCGCTGCGCGCCCTGGGCCGGCTCTGGCTGGCCGGCGCCACCGTCGACTGGGAGGCCTTCGTCGCCGGAGAGCGCCGCCGCCGCGTGCCGCTGCCCCTCTATCCCTTCGAGCGCCAGCGCTACTGGCTGGCTCCGCGCAAGCCGGCGCCCGCCGAGGTGGACCCGCTGGCGAGGAAGGTGGATCTCGCGGACTGGTTCTACGCCCCGCTCTGGCGGCAGTCGGTCCCTCCGGCCGAGGACGGGGACGTGGAGGCGCCCTGGCTGCTCCTGGGGGAGGCCCCCCTGCTCGCCGGCATGGCGGAGCGGCTGGAGCGCCTCGGCCGGCCCCTCGCCGTGGCCCGGAGCGACGACGGTTTCTCGCGCCTCGCTCCAGGGAGCTACACCCTCGATCTCGGCCGCCGCGAGGACTGGGACGCCCTCCTGGGGGCTCTGCGCGAGGACGGCCGGCTGCCGAAGCGGATCGTCCATGCCTGGAACCTCACCGGCGGTGATGGCGACCGGTCTCCGGAGTCCCTCCTCGCGGGTCTGCCGGCCGCCCGCGTGCGCGCCTTCGACAGCCTGGTCTTCCTGGCCCAGGCCCTGGAGGCGGCGGGTGCCGCCGGGGGCGCGCGCCTGACCGTGCTCTCCGACGGCCTCCAGCGGGTGGCGGGCGAGACGGACCTGCATCCGGAGAAGGCGCTGCTCCTCGGCCCCGTGAAGGTGATCCCCCAGGAAGTGCCGGGGCTGGCTTGCAAGAGCGTCGACGTCGAGCTGTCCGCCGGCGAGGAACTGGTCGAGGACCTCCTCGCCGAAGCGGCCGCGGAGGACCAGGTCGTGGCCTGGCGCGGCGGCGAGCGCTGGGTGCGCGCCTTCGGGCCGGCGCGCCTGGAGCGCGACGCCGGACCCGTGACGCGGGTACGGGAGGGCGGCGCCTACCTGATCACCGGCGGCCTGGGAGGCGTGGGGCTCGCCCTGGCCGAGGAGCTGGCCTCCCATAGACGGATCAAGCTCGCCCTCCTCGGCCGCACGGCGGAGCGGAGCTCCGGGGTGGAGGCCCTGGAGGCGCTGGGGGCGGAGGTGCTCACCCTGGCCGCCGACGTCACCGATCCGGCGGCCGTGGCGGCGGCCCTGGGCGAGGCTGAGGAGCGGCTGGGACCTGTCCGTGGCGTGATCCACGCCGCAGGGGTGCCGGGCGGCCGCCTCCTCCAGCTCCTCACTCCGGAGGCGGCCGAGGCGGTGATGGCGCCCAAGGTGCGCGGCACGCTCGTGCTCCAGGCGGCGCTCGGCGACCGGCCGCTCGACTTCTTCGTGCTCTGCTCGTCGATCAACGCCGCCATCGGCGGCTTCGGCCAGACCGACTACTGCGCGGCCAACGCCTTCCTCGACGCCTTCGCCCGGAGCCGGCACCGGCGGCGGGGGACGTTCGTCGTATCGATGGCCTGGGACCGCTGGGAGGAGGTGGGCATGGCGGCCCGCTCGGCCTCTCCCCTGGGCCTCTGGCGGACGGCCGCGGAGCCCCTGCATCCCCTCCTGGACGCCCGGATCGGGGAGACGGCGGGGCGCGAGGTCTACGCCACCGAGATGACGGTCGAGCGGCACTGGGTCCTCTCCGAGCACCGCATCGCCGGCCATGCCACGGTGCCCGGCACCACCTACCTGGAAATGGCCCGGGCCGCCTTCGCGCGGCGGGCCGCCGGCCGGCCGGTGGAGATCCGCGAGGCCGTCTTCCTGTCCCCCCTGGCGGTGCTAGAGGGAGAGCGCCGGGAGGTGCTCACGGTATTGGAGGAGGACGGCTTCCGGGTGATCAGCCGGCGGGGGGACGAGCCCTGGCAGGAGCACGCCCGCGGCCGGATCGCCGTGGCGGAGGAGGGCGCGGCGGAGGAGCGGAGGGACGTCGCCGGGCTGCTCGCCCGGTGCACGGCCGGAGAGATCACGGAGCGCCGGCTGGAGAGCGGGTTCCTGGTCACCGGACCGCGCTGGCAGAGCCTGCGCCGGCTCTACCTGGGCCACGGGGAGAGCGTGGCGGAGCTCGAGCTCGACGAGCGCTTCGCTCCGGAGCTCGACTCCTACGTCCTCCATCCCGCCCTCCTCGACGTCGCGGCGGGCGCCGTACAGCTCCTCGACCAGGGGGACTACCTGCCGCTGACCTACGACCGGCTGGTGGTGCGCGCGCCGCTCGCCCGCAAGGGGTTCAGCCACTTCCGGCTGCGCGGCGAGCCGGGGGACGTGCTGACCTGCGACATCACCCTGCTCGACGAGCACGGGGTGGTGCGGGTGGAGATCGAGGGCTTCTCCATGAAGCGGGTGGGGCGCGAGGCGGCCGAGCAGCTCCGCCGGTCGGCACCCCTGGCCGTCGCGGCGCCCGCGGCCGGAGACCGGCGGGACGGCCCGGGCGGCATCTTCCCGCCGGAAGGGCGCGAGGCCTTCCGGCGCGTCCTCCAGGGCGGCGCCGTGCCGCACTACGTGGTCTCCACCCGCGACCTCCAGGCGGTGGCCGAGGCGGCCGACGCCTTCGACCGGTCGCGCCTGGCCGTCGCCTTGGAGGGGCTCACCCCTCCGGCGGCGCACGCCCGTCCCGAGGTGAGCAGCACTTACACCCCGCCCGCAGACGACCTGGAGCGGCGCATCGCCGAGATCTGGGAGCGGGTGCTGGGGATCGAGCGGGTGGGCGTGCACGACAACTTCTTCGAGCTGGGGGGCACCTCCCTGAGCGGCATCCAGCTCGTCACCGAGCTCAAGAAGCAGCTCGGCGTCGAGGTTCCGACGGTGAGCATCTTCCAGGCGCCCACGGTGAGCGCCCTGGTGCGGTACCTGCGCCCTCCATCCCAACAGAAAACCGAGTTCGACCGTACACGCAGCCGGGCCGAGAAGAAGAAGCAGGTGTTCGCCCAGACCCGGCGCGCCATGGGACGAGGGGGACGATGAGCGACGACGGCGAGATCCTGGACGGCGGCAACGGCCGCGAGATCGCGGTGATCGGCATGTCCGGGCGGTTCCCGGGGGCCCGCGACCTGCGCGAGCTGTGGCGCAACCTGCGCGACGGCGTGGAGGGAGTGACCTTCTTCTCCGACGAGGAGATGCTGGCCGCCGGCGTGCCGGCCGAGCGGCTGAGCGATCCGCGCTACGTCAAGGCGGCGAGCCTGCTCGACGGCGGCGACCGCTTCGACGCCGGGTTCTTCGGCTACAGCGCCCGCGAGGCCGAGATCCTGGACCCCCAGCAGCGTCTCTTCCTGGAGCATGCCTGGGCGGCCCTGGAGGACGCGGGCCACACGCCCGAAGGCTACGAGGGGCTGATCGGCGTCTACGCCGGGGTGGCCTGGAACACTTACCTGCTCAGCAACCTGAGATCCCACCCCGGGCTGTTCGACGGCGGCGGTGGTTTCCAGGTGTTTATCACCAACGACAAGGACTTCATGCCGACGCGGGTCTCCTACAAGCTGAACCTGCGGGGGCCCAGCGTCATCGTGCAGACGAGCTGCTCCACGTCGCTGACGGCGATCCATCTCGCCTGCCTGTCGCTGCTCAGCTACGAGTGCGACATTGCCCTGGCCGGCGGCGTCACGCTGAAGGTGCCCCAGGTCGAGGGGTACTGGGCCCTGGACGGCGGTCTCGCCTCGCCGGACGGCCACTGCCGCCCCTTCGACGCCCGCGCGGCGGGGACGATTTTCGGCAGCGGGGTCGGGATCGTGGTCCTGAAACGTCTGGCCGAGGCCCTGGAGGACGGCGACACCATCCACGCCGTGATCAAGGGCTCGGCGATCAACAACGATGGCTCGCTCAAGGTCAGCTATACGGCTCCCAGCGTGGAGGGACAGGCGGAGGTGATCGCCGCGGCCCAGGCCGTGGCCGGGGTGGAGCCGGAGACCATCCGCTACGTCGAATGCCACGGCACCGGCACCTCGCTGGGCGACCCCATCGAGGTCACGGCCCTGACCAAGGTCTTCCGGGAGGGCACGGAGCGCAAAGGTTTCTGCGCGCTGGGCTCGGTGAAGAGCAACCTCGGCCACCTCGACGCGGCCGCGGGGGTCGCCGGCTTCCTCAAGACCGTGCTCGCCCTGGAGCACCGGGAGATCCCCCCGAGCTTGAACTTCGAGCGTCCCAACCCGGCCATCGACTTCGCCGCCAGCCCCTTCTACGTCAACACCACTCTCGCGCCCTGGGAGCCGGACGGCGGGCCGCGCCGGGCCGGCGTGAGCTCCTTCGGCGTCGGTGGCACCAACGCCCACGTGATCCTGGAGGAGGCGCCGCCGGCCGCGGCGCCGGCGCCCTCCCGCCCCTGGCAGCTCCTGACGCTGTCGGCGCGCAGCCCGGAGGCGCTGGAGGAGGCCACCCACAACCTGACGGCCTGGTTGCGGGACGCCGATTCCGCGACCCTGCCGGACGCCGCTTACACCCTGAAGGCCGGCCGCTCGGTCTTCCGTCACCGGCGGATGGTGGTCTGCGAGGACCGGGACGACGCCGTGGCCGCCCTGGAGTCGCGCGATCCGGCCCGGGTGCTCACCGCGGCCGACCTGGAAGATCCCCGCGAGCGGCCGGTGGTCTTCCTCTTCCCGGGCCAGGGAGCCCAGCACCCCGGCATGGGCCGCGGCCTGTACGAGCGGGAAGCGGTCTTCCGCGCCGAGATCGACCACTGCGCCGAACGCCTGCGGCCGCTGCTCAACCTCGACCTCCGGCGGGTGCTCTATCCCGCCGCCGGCGAGGAAGCCGAGGCGGCCCGGGAGCTCTCCCGCACGGCCCTGACCCAGCCGGCGCTGTTCGTCGTGGAGCACGCCCTGGCACGGCTGTGGATGAGCTGGGGAGTACGGCCCCAGGCCCTCATCGGCCACAGCATCGGCGAGTACACGGCCGCCTGCCTGGCCGGCGTGATGTCGCTGGAGGACGCCCTGGCGCTGGTGGCGGCGCGTGGCCGGCTCATGGAGACCCTGCCCGCCGGGGTAATGCTGGGGGTGCCGCTCGCCGAGGAGGAGCTGGCTCCGCTGCTGCCGCCGGGCGTCTCGATCGCGGCCGTCAACGAGCCCGCGCGCTGCGTGGCCTCCGGCCCCGGAGAGGCGGTCGCCGCCCTGGAGCGCGCGCTCGGCGAGCGCGGCGTCGACTGCCGCCGGCTCCACACCTCGCACGCCTTCCACTCGGAGATGATGGACCCGGTGCTCGACCGTTTCGCGGCCGAGGTGTCGCGGGTCGCCCTGCGCGCCCCGGAGATCCCTTTCATCTCCAACGTCACCGGTACCTGGATCACCCCCGAGCAGGCGACGGACCCCGGATACTGGGCGCGGCACCTGCGCCAGCCGGTGCGGTTCGCCGACGGCGTCGCCGAGCTGCTGCGCGACCCCCGGCGCATCCTCCTGGAGGCCGGCCCCGGCCGCACCCTGGCGACGCTCGCCGGCCGCCATCCCGCCCGGACCGAGCAGGCGGTGGTCGCGTCCCTCGGCCATCCCCAGGACGGCATCCCCGACGAGGCCGCCCTGCTCACCGCCCTCGGCCGTCTCTGGCTCGCCGGCCTGCGCCTGGACTGGTCCGGCTTCCACGCCGGGGAGCTGCGGCGGCGGGTGCCGCTGCCCACCTATCCGTTCGAGCGGCAGCGGTACTGGATCGACGCCGCGGCCGAGGCGCCGTCCGCGCCGGCGCCCGTCCCGGAGGCTGGCAAGCGGCCGGATGTGGCGGACTGGTTCTACCTCCCGGCCTGGAAGCCGGCGCTGCCGCCCCCGGCCGCCGCCCCGGCCGCGGAGGCCCGGCGCTGGCTGGTGCTCGCCGGGCTGGACGGACCGTCGGCGGACCTGGCGGCGCGTCTGGCGGAGCACGGGGAGGTCATCACTGTCGAGCCCGGCGAGCTGCGCCCCGAGCTCTGGGAAGCGCTGATCGTGGACCTGCGCGCCCAGGGCCGGCTGCCGGACGTGGTGGTCCATGCCTGGTGCCTGATCGCGGGCAGGGAGGCGCTCGTAGGGGACGCCGCGGCCTTCGAGGCGGCCCAGGAGCGCGGCTTCTACAGCTTGCTGGACCTTGCCCGGGCCATGGCGCGGCAGGGCTGGACCCCCCGCGAGCTGGCGGTGGTGGCGAACGGCCTGTGCGCCGTGTCCCCCCAGGAGGAGCTGCGGCCCGAGCGGACGACTCTGCTCGGCCTGCTCAAGGTCCTTCCGCAGGAGCTTCCGGGCCTCGTCTGCCGGGCCGTGGACGCCGTCCCCACCGGCGGGGCGCTCGAGACGGTGGTGGCGGAGCTGACCGCGGAGACCGGGGCGTCCCTGGTGGCCTGCCGCGGCCGCCGCCGCTGGCTGCCGGCCTTCGAGCCCGTGCGTCTGGAAGGGGCGCCGCCGCTGCGCCCCGGCGGCGTCTACCTCCTCACGGGCGGGCTGCAGAACAACGGCCTCGGCTTCGCCCGCTACCTGGCGCGGGAGGCCCGGGCCCGCCTGGTCCTCGTCCAGCCCCCCTCGTCTCCCCCCGAGGAGGCGCTCGTGGACTCCCTCCGGGAGCTGGGTGCCGAGGTGCTCGTGGCCGTGGCCGACTTGGCGGACGCGGAGGCGATGTCGGCGGCCGTCGCCTTGGCCGAGTCGCGCTTCGGCGCCCTCCACGGCGTGATCCACGCGGCGGGCACGGTGGGCGAGCGGACCTTCCGGCTCGTCCGCGAGCTGGACCGCGAGGCCTGCTCCTGGCATTTCCACCCCAAGGCCCACGCCCTCTTCGCCCTCGAACGGGCGCTCGCCGGGCGCGAGCTCGACTTCTGCGTCCTCCTGTCGTCCCTCGCCACCGTCCTGGGAGGGGTCGCCTACTCCGCCTACACGGCGGCGAACCTCTTCCTCGAGGCCTTCGTCCAGGAGCACAACCGCCGGGAGGAACAGCCTTGGGTGAGCCTCGGCTGGGACGTCTGGCAGCTCGAGGGTGGACAGGAGCAGATCACGGCGGTGCGCGACGACCTGGCCGGGCTGGCCATGGACCCGCGCGAGGGGGAGGAGGCGTTCCGCCGGGCCGCCGGGGCGCGGGGAGTGGACTCCCTCCTGGTCTCCACTGCCGGCCTGCCCGAGCGCATCGCGCGGGCCGGCCGGCGGATCGGGGAGCTCCAGGAACGCGCCGCGGCCGCCGGCGAGGGTCCGGGGGCGGGACGGCATCCGCGGCCGTCTCTCGCGACTCCCTACGCCGCCCCCGAGAGCGATCTCGAGCAGCGGATCGCGGAGGTGTGGAAGCGCACGTTGGGGTTCGAGCAGATCGGCGCGCACGACAACTTCTTCGAGCTGGGGGGCGACTCCTTCGTCGCCGTCCAGGTCGTATCGCGCCTCCAGAGCGAGCTCGGGATCGAGCTGCCGGTCGCCAGGCTCTATCAGGGGCTGACGATCCGCGCCCTCGCCGCGCTGCTCGCCCAGGACGAGGCGGCGGCGGGCGAGCAGCGCGCCGCGCTCCTCGAGGAACGGCGAGAAAGCATGGGTCGGCGCCGCGAGCTCTTCGAGCGCCGCAGGTCTTCCAGGAAGAGTGAGGCGGTTGAGTCATGAGTGAAGAAAGCAGCGCGTTCAACGGTTCCGAGATCGCCATCATCGGCATGTCCTGCCGATTCCCCGGAGCCGCCAGCATCGAGCAGTTCTGGCGCAACCTGGCGGGCGGGGTGGAGTCGCTGACTCCGCTGACCGACGACGACCTGGCGCGGGCGGGGATCGATCCCGCGCTCTACAACCACCCGAATTACGTGCGCCGGGCGTCCGTGCTCGAGGGGGTCGAGCTGTTCGATCCCGCCTTCTTCGGCTACACGCCGCTCGAGGCGAAGCTCATGGACCCCCAGCACCGCCTCTTCCTGGAGTGCGCCTGGGAGGTCTTCGAACAGGCCGGCTACGATCCCGAGAGCTACCCGTCGCCGGTGGGCGTCTTCACCGGGGCCAAGACCAATACCTACCTGTTCAGCCTGTTCTCGAACCGCGAGCTCTTCCGCTCGCTCGACACCTTCCAGATCGCCCTGGGCAACGACCTGGCCTCGATGGCCACCCGGGTCTCCTACAAGCTGAACCTGCGCGGGCCGAGCTACGCGCTGCACACCGCCTGTTCGACTTCGCTGGTGGCCGTCCATCTGGCCTGCCAGAGCCTTCTGCTCGACGAGTGCCGCATGGCGGTGGCCGGCGGCGCCGCGGTCAACGTGCCGCACCGCAAGGGCTACGTCTACCAGAAGGGGGGCATCCTCTCGACCGACGGCAGCTGCCGCACGTTCGACGAGAAGGCGGACGGGAGCAATTTCGGCAACGGCGCCGGCGCCGTTCTCCTCAAGCGCCTGGAGGACGCGCTGGCCGACGGCGACCACGTCTTCGCCGTCATCCGCGGCTCGGCCACCAACAACGACGGCGCCCGCAAGGCGAGCTACACGGCACCGGGGGTCGAGGGACAGACCGCCGTCCTCCTGGAAGCCATGGCCTGCGCCGGGATCGACCCCGGCGACCTCTCCTACATCGAGGCCCATGGCACGGCCACCGACCTGGGAGACTCGATCGAGATGCTGGCGCTCGCCGAGGCCTTCCGCGCCGGCGCGGACGTGGAGCGCGGGCACTTCTGCGCCCTGGGCTCGGTGAAGACCAACATCGGCCACCTGGAGACGGCAGCGGGCATCGCGGGACTGATCAAGACCGCTCTCGCCCTGGAGCACCGGCAGATCCCGCCCAGCCTGCACTTCACGCGGCCCAACCCGAAGATCGATTTCGAGAACAGCCCGTTCTACGTCAATACGGAGCTCGCGGAGTGGCGCACGGACGGCCGGCCGCGCCGGGCGGGGCTCAGCTCGTTTGGCATCGGCAGCACCAACGCCCACCTCATCCTGGAGGAGGCCCCCGAGCCGGCTGCGGCCACTCCCCGCGCGCGGCCCTTCCAGCTCCTGGCGCTCTCGGCCCGCACGGAGACCGCCCTCGACGTCATGACGGAGAACCTGGCCCGGCACCTGGAGGAGCACCCGGAGACCGATCTCGCCGACGCGGCCTACACGCTGCACGTGGGGCGCAAGGGGTTCCAGCAGCGGCGGGCCGTCGTGTGTGGGCAGGACGGTGCGGTGGCGGCTCTGCGGGCGGCGAAGGAGAAGGACGAGGCGGCGGACCGCCCCGTCGTGTTCCTGTTCCCGGGTCTCGGCGAGCAGTCGCTGGACATGGGGCTGGGGCTCTACCAGACGGAGCCGGTGTTCCGCGCCGCGCTCGACCGGTGCGCGGAGCTGCTGCGGCCGGAGATCGGCGCCGACCTGCGCGAGCTGCTCTACCCGCGGGGCACGGACGCCGTGGAAGCGGTGGGCACGGATGCCAGGCGGCTGTTCGGACGCGCCCCGGCGACGGACGATCCGGCGGCGCGGCGTCTCCAGGAGACCCGTTTCGCCCAGCCGGCGATCTTCGCCGTCGAGTACGCCCTGGCCAGGCTGTGGATGGAGTGGGGGATCCGCCCGCGCGCGATGGTCGGCTACAGCGTGGGCGAGTACGTGGCGGCCTGCCTCTCTGGCGTGCTCTCCCTGGAGGACGCCCTCCGGCTGGTAGCCCGGCGGGCGCGGATGATCCAGGAGCTGCCGGCCGGCGCGATGACGGCCGTGCCGCTCTCCGAGGAGGAGGTGGCGCCGCTCCTCGCCCGGCACGGCCTCTCCCTCGCCGCCCTCAACGGCCCGGCGGTCTCCGTGGCCGCGGGGCCGGAAGAGGCGGTGGCGGCCCTGGAGAGGGAGCTTGAGGAGCGCGGCACGGTCTGCCGCCGGCTGCCCACGACCCATGCCTTCCACTCCTCGATGATGGAGCCGCTGGCCGGCGCCCTCACGGAGCTGGCGCGGACGGTGGAGCGCAAGGCGCCCCGGATCCCCTATCTCTCGAACGTCATGGGCACCTGGATCACCGACGCCGAGGCCACCGATCCCGGCTACTGGGCGCGCCACATGTGCGGCGCGGTGCGCTTCGCCGACGGCCTCCGCGAGCTGCTGACGGACGGGACGGAGCGGATCTTCCTGGAGGTTGGGCCGGGCCAGAGCCTCGGCTCCTTCACCCGCCTCCATCCCGACTGCGGCAAGGAGAAGGGGCGACTGGTGGTGGCCTCCATGCGGGCGTCCCACGGCGGGCCGCCGAGCCAGGAGGTCCTCCTCACCGCTCTCGGCCGGCTCTGGACCCTGGGCACGCCGGTGGACTGGAAGGCCTTCCACGCCGGGGAGCGGCGGCGCCGCGTGCCCCTGCCCACCTACCCCTTCGAGCGGCAGGCCTATTGGGTCGAGCCCGACGGCGTTCCCCAGGCGTCGGCCCGCGCCGGGGTGGCCCGCGTTCCGGACGTGCGTGACTGGTTCTACCTGCCGGCGTGGCGCCGGACCGAGGCGCCTGCGGCGTCCGAGGTCGAGAAGGGGGCCGCCTGGCTCCTGCTCGGCGAGGGCTGCGAGGTGGGCAGAGAGCTGGCCCGCAAGGGAGCCGACGTCATCCTGGCCCGTTTCGGCGGCGCCTTCGGCCGCGACGCCGACGGCGCCTACCTGCTCCGTCCGGGAGAGCCGGACGACTACGCGGCCCTGTTCGACGATCTCGTCCGGCGGCGCAAGTCGTTGCGGCGGGTGGTGCACCTGGGCGGGCTCACTCCTCACAGCGAAGCGGCCTCGGACGAGGAGGGCTTCCGCCGCGCCCAGGAGACCGGCTTCTACAGCCTGCTCTCGCTCGTCCAGGCCCTCGGCCGGCAGGGCTTCTCCGGTCCCCTTCGCGTCGACGTGGTCACCGACCGCGTCCAGAGCGTGACCGGCGAGGAGGGGGGCCTGGATGCCGAGATGTCGACCCTGCTCGGCGCCTGCCTGGTGATCCCTCAGGAGCAGCCGAACCTCGCCTGCCGCGCGATCGACCTCGACCTGGCGGGGGAGAGCTCGGCGCATCTTCTCGCCGAGCTGCTGGCGGCAGCGCCGGAGCCGGTGGTGGCGTACCGCGGAGGCGAGCGCTGGACCCAGGCATTCGACAAGCTGCCGCTGCCCGGAGACGGCCAGCCGGTCTTCCGCGAAGGCGGGGTGTACCTGATTACCGGCGGCGCCGGCGGCATCGGCCTGATCCTGGCCGGCCACCTGGCGCGGACGGCGCGGGCCCGGATCGTCCTCACCCGCCGCTCGCCGCTGCCCGGCCGCGAGGACTGGGACGGCTGGATCGCCGCTCACGGCGAAGAGGACCGCGACGCGCGCCTCATCGCCCGCATTCGCGAGCTCGAGGCGCTGGGCGCGGAGGTCGAGGTGGCGGGAGTCGACGTGGCCGACGAGGCGGCGATGCGGCAACTCGTGGCGCGCACGGTGGAGCGCTTCGGCGCTCTCCACGGCGTCATCCACGCCGCGGGTGCCCTCGGTCCCGACGCGTTCAAGCCGCTGGTCCGGGCGGCGCGCGAGGACTGCGAGTTGCACTTCCGGCCCAAGGCCCACGGGCTCTACGCCTTGGAGCGCGCGCTCGCCGGAGTGGAGCTCGACTTCTGCCTGCTCTTCTCGTCGATCTCCACCGTCCTCGGGGGCCTGGGCAACTTCGCCTACGCCGCGGCCAACCGTTTCATGGACGCCTTCGCTCAGCGGCACAACCGCGCCGGCGGCCCACCCTGGATCAGCGTCGACTGGGACAGCTGGGTGCACGAGACGCCCGAAGCAGACAGAGGGGGGATCGGCACCATCCTGGAGGAGCTGGCGGCCACGCCCGAGGAGGGCGTCGAGTCGGTGCGCCGCGTCCTGGCCTCCGGCCGGCGTCACCTGGTGATGTCCACTGGCGATCTCCAGCCCCGCCTCGACCAGTGGGTCCGGCGCGAGCCCCTGGCGTCCGCGGCCGAGCCGGCGGCGGCCGGGGGGGGCCGGGCGCGCCGGGAGAGCGCGGTGCGCCCGGCCGGCGACGAGCTGGAGCGGCGGATCGCCGGCATCTGGGAGCGCCACCTCGGCGTCGATGTCGGCCCCGAGGAGAACTTTTTCGACCTCGGCGGCAACTCGCTCCTCGGCATGCAGGTGATCGCCGACGTCAACCGCGAGCTGGGCGTCGAGGTCACGCCGGTCGCGCTCTTCGAGTCGCCGACGGTGCGCGCCCTGGCGCGGCAGCTCGGCCCCGAGCCACGGGTGGAGACGGAGCGGCGGCCGGTCCGCAGGCACGCCGGGGGAAACCCGGAAGATCGCGACATCGCCATCCTCTCCATGGCCGGCCGTTTCCCGGGTGCCCGGAACATCGACCAGTTCTGGGAGAACCTGCGCGCCGGGCGCGAGACCATCTCGTTCTTCACCGATGAGGAGCTGATCGCCGCCGGCACCGATCCCGAGCTGCTGCGCGATCCCAACTACGTGCGGGCGCGGCCGGTGCTCGAGGGGGTCGAGATGTTCGACGCCGCGTTCTTCGCCTACACGCCCCGCGACGCCGAGCTGATGGACCCGCAGCACCGCATATTCCTGGAGTGCGCCTGGGAAGCCATGGAGCTGGCCGGCTACGACTCCGAACGCTTCGACGGCCTGGTCGGCGTCTATGCCGGCGGCAGCATCAGCGCCTACATGGCCAACATCTACTCCAACCCCGAGCTGGTCGAGTCGGTGGGGACCTTCCCGATCCTGATCGGCAACGAGAAGGACGCCATCACCACCAAGGTCTCCTACAAGCTGAACCTGCGCGGCCCCAGCCTGGCAGTGCAGACCTTCTGCTCCACCTCCCTGGTGGCGGTCCACCTCGCCTGCCAGGCGCTGATCAACGGCGAGTGCGACATGGCCATGGCGGGCGGCGTCTCGGTCATCCTGCCGCAGGTCAGCGGCTACCTTTTCCAGGAGGGGGGGATCGGCTCGCGCGACGGGCACATCCGCGCTTTCGACGCGGGCGCCTCGGGCATCGTCTTCGGCAACGGCGTGGGCATCGTCGTCCTGAAGCGGCTCTCCGAGGCCCTGGCCGACGGCGATCCGATCCTGGGCGTGATCAAGGGCACGGCCATCAACAACGACGGCTCGGTCAAGGCGGGCTATACGGCCACCAGCGTCGCCGGGCAGTCGGACGTGGTCTCCGCCGTGCTGGAGATGACCGGCATCGATCCCGAGACCATCGGCTACATGGAGGCCCACGGCACGGGCACCCCCCTGGGCGATCCCATCGAGATGGCGGCCCTGACCCGGGCCTTCCGCGCCCACACCGGCCGCCGGGGGTTCTGCCCGATCGGCTCGGTGAAGACCAACGTCGGCCACCTCGACCGGGCAGCCGGCATCTCCGGCCTGATCAAGGCCGTGCTGGCCCTCCATCACAAGGAGATCCCGTCGAGCCTCTACTTCGAGACGCCCAACCCGAACATCGACTTCGAGGACTGCCCCTTCTACGTCAACACCGGGCTGCGGGAGTGGCCTTCGGACGGCCGGCCGCGGCGGGCGGGGGTCAACTCCCTCGGCCTCGGCGGCACCAACGCCCACGCCATCGTGGAGGAGGCGCCGGAGATCGAGCCGTCGGGCCCGTCGCGCCCCTGGCAGCTCGTGGTCCTCTCGGCGCAGTCCGAGACCGCCCTGGAGAGCGCCGCCGACCGGCTGGCGAAACACTTCGAGGAGCACCCGGACCTCGACTTCGCGGACGCCGCCTACACCCTGCAGGTGGGGCGCAAGGCCATGACCCACCGCCGGATCCTGGTCGCCGTCGGGCTCGGCGACGCGGCCGGAGCTCTCTCGGCGCGCGATCCGCGGCGCCTGGTCTCCGCCCTCTGGGAGCCGAAGGTCCGCCCGGTGGTCTTCCTCTTCCCCGGCCTGGGGGGCCAGTACCCGGGCATGGCCCGCGGCCTCTACGAGAGCGAGCCGGTCTTCCGGGCCGAGGTCGACCGCTGCGCCGAGATCCTGCGGCCTCTGTTGGGGCTCGACATCCGGGAGGTGATCTATCCGCCCCAGGAAGCGGCTCCGGAAGCCGGCGGCGGGCTCGACCTGCGGCGGATGCTGGGCCGCGGCGAGCGCGCGCCGGACGAAGCCTCCCGCCGGCTCAACGAGACCTGGCTCACCCAGCCGGCCGTCTTCGTCGTCGAGATGGCGCTGGCGAAGCTCTGGATGGAGTGGGGCATCCGGCCCCAGGCCGTCCTCGGCTACAGCGTGGGCGAGTACGCGGCGGCCTGCGTGGCGGGCATCCTCGCCCTGGAGGACGCCCTGGCGCTGGTGACCCGGCGGGCGCGGATGATCGAGGACCTGCCGGCGGGGAGCATGCTGGCCGTCCCTCTCTTCGAGGAGGAGGTCCTGCCGCTCCTGGGAGACGGCCTCTCCCTGGCCGCCGTCAACGGCCCCGAGCAGTCGGTGGTGGCCGGCGCGCCGGAGGCGGTCGCCCGGTTCGCGGAGAGCCTGGCGGAGAGGGGGGTCGTCTGCCGGCAGCTCCAGACTTCTCATGCCTTCCACTCGCGGATGATGGATCCGCTCTTCGAGCCGGTCGTCGAGCTCGCTCGCGGCCTGTCTCTCCAAACGCCGCGCATCCCCTGCCTGTCGAACGTCACTGGCACCTGGCTGACGGCCGAAGAGGCGGCCGATCCCGCTTACTGGGCGCGGCACATGTGCGGCACGGTGCGCTTCTCCGCGGCGGCCCGGGTCCTGCTCGCCGATCCCGGCCAGGTGTTCCTGGAGCTGGGGCCGGGGCAGACGCTGGGGAGCCTGCTCCTGCAGCAGGCGGAAGCGGAGGGGCAGCCCCTGGTGGTATCCGCGCTGCGCCATTCCTACGAGTCGCACCCGGACCAGGCCTTCCTGCTCCAGGCCCTGGGGCGGCTCTGGCTGGCCGGGGTGGAGCCCGACTGGGCGGGCTTCCATGGCGGCGAGCGCCGTCTGCGCGTGCGGCTCCCCACCTACCCTTTCGAGCGCCAGAAGTTCTGGATCGAGGCCGGGGAGGGGGGGTACTCGAAGAACCGCCGGCTCTATCCGAAGAAGCGGGACGTGAGCGAGTGGTTCTACACCCCCACCTGGAAGCGCTCGGCGGCGCTGCGGGCGCAGGCCGCCGAGGGGCGCTGGCTGGTGTTCGCGGATGGCGCGGGCGTCGCGGCAGCCCTCGCGCAGCGCCTGCCCGAGGCCGTGCTCGTGGAGCCCGGTGAGTCGTTCGCCCGCCTGGACGACGGAAGGTTCCGGACCGGGCCCCGGGCGGAGGAGGACTACGCCGCCCTCTTCGCGGCCCTCGGGGGCGTTCCGGAGCGGATCGTCCATCTGTGGAGCCTGGATCTGGAGCCGTCAGAGGGCTTCGCGAGCCTGCTGGCGCTCGGCCGGGCCATTGCCGGACAGGAGCCGGCCACCCCGGTCTCCCTGTGGGTGGCGGCGAGCGAGCTGCACGAGGTGAGCGGCGAGGAGGAGGGGGGACCCGAGAGGGCCGTCCTGCTCGGGGCTTGCGAGGTGCTCCCCCGCGAGGTGCCTACTCTCTCCTGCCGCGTGGTCGACCTCCCCGTCCCGGTCCCCGGACGGGTGGACCGGCTGGCGCGCCAGCTCCTCGCCGAGCTGGGCGCGGCGCCGGACGAGCGCCGGGTGGCCTGGCGCGGCCCCCACCGCTGGGTGCCCGCCGTCGAGCCCTCGCCCCTGCCGCCGGCTTCAGAGCCGGTCCGTGAGGGCGGGGTCTACCTGGTGGCCGGCGGTCTCGAAGGTCCCGGGGCGGCGTTCGCCCGCCACCTGTCGCGGCGGGCGGGGGCCCGCCTGGTGCTGCTCGATCCCTCGGGATCCCCGGCACGGGAAGAGGGAGAGTCCCAGATTCTGGTGACGGAGATCGATCTCGCCGACGAGGCGCAGGTGCGGCCGCTCCTGGCTCTCGCCGAGGAGCGCTTCGGTGCCCTTCACGGAGTCGTCTACGCCGGCTACGCCGGTGAGGACCTGAACGCCCAGACGCGGGCCCTGCGCGTTTTCGAGCGCCTGCTGGAAGGGCGGACCCTCGACTTCGCCCTGCTGGTGTCGGCGCCGGCCGCGTCGGCGTCCGGCCGCCTGCTCGAAGCCTTCGGCGAGCGCGGCGGCGCCTGGACGAGCGTCACCTGGGACGTCGAGGAGGGGGAGGAGGGTGCGGACGAGGCCCTGCGGCGCCTGTTCGCCGGCCCGCCCGCGAACCGGGTCATCGTCTCCCCCCGCCTGGTGGCGGAGAGCTGGAACCGCCTGGAGTCGCCGGTGGAGGAACGCCCCGTCAAGGCGGTCGGAGGAGCCGGCTACTACACCCGCCCGGAGCTTCGGGTCGAGTACGTGCCCCCGCGCAACGAGCTGGAGGAGAGCCTGGCCCAGGTCTGGCGCGACCTGCTCGGGGTTGCCCAGGTCGGCATCCACGACAGCTTCCTCGATCTCGGTGGCGACTCTCTGCTGGCGGCCCGCCTCGCGGCCCGCATGCGCGACGCCCTGGGGGTCGAGCTGCCCGTCCGGCTGTTCTTCGAGCGTCCCACCGTGGCCGAGCTGGCCGAGGCCGTCGAGGAGCTGCGCAGCGCCGCCATCGACGACGAGATGAGGGCGCTGATGAGCCGGGTCGAAGACCTGTCCGAACAGGAGCTGGAGCTGGAGATCCAGCGCATGCAGAGCCTCCTGGGCGAGGAGAAGGAGGAAGTGGCCAATGGCTGAGCTCTCGACCCCGGCCGATGCCCTGGCCGCCAAGCGGCAGCAGCTCATGGAGCTGATGCTCCGGCAGAAACGCAAGACGGCCGAGAGCGCCAGGAACATCCCGCGGCGGGGCGGGGAGGAGCCCGTCCTCTCCTTCGGGCAGCGCCGGCTCTGGTTCATCGAGCAACTCCAGCCGGGGAGCGCCGCCTACAACGTGCCGGGCGCGGTGCGCATCCGCGGCCGCCTCGACCTGCCGGTGCTGGAAACCTGCCTGCGGGAGGTGGGGCGGCGCCACGAGACGCTGCGCACCAGCATCCGGGTGGTCGAAGGCGAGCCCCGGCTCGTGATCGCCGCCGAGCCGAGGCTCCGGCTGGTCACCGCCGATCTTCGCGGGGTCCCGGCCGCCGAGAGGGAGGAGGAAGCCCGGCGCCTGATCGGGGCTTGTGTCCGCGAGCCTTTCGACCTGGCGAGCGACCCGCTGGCCCGCACCATCCTGCTGCGGCTGGGCGACGAGGAACACCTCTTCCTCCTCCTCATGCACCACGCGATCTGCGACGTCTGGTCGATCGGCGTCTTCTTCCGCAACACGATGGCGCTCTACGACGCGTTCACTCTTGGTCTCCCCTCGCCCCTGCCGGAGCTGCCGGTCCAGTATCCGGACTACGCCCTGTGGCAGCAGCGCCTGCTGCGGGGGGAGAACCTGGAGAAGCTCCTCGCCTTCTGGAAGGAGCAGCTCGCGGATGCCCCTTTCGTCCTCGAGCTGCCCACCGACCTGCCGCGTCCGGCGGAGCAGACCTTCCGGGGCGGCCAGGCCTATCTGACCCTCGACGCCGGACTGACCGAGGGGCTGCGCGCCCTCGGCGCCCAGCACGAGGCGAGCCTCTACATGACCCTGATGGCGGCGCTCGACGTGCTGCTCTTCCGCTACACGAGACAGGAGACGATCCTGGTCGGCATCCCGGCGGCCAACCGCAACCGGGTCGAGCTCGAGGGGATGATCGGCCTGCTGCTCAACACCCTGGTGGTGCGCGCCGACCTGGCGGCCGGGATGTCCTTCCGGCGGCTCCTGGCCGGGACGCGCGAGCGAATCCTGGGCTCCCTGGCCCACCAGGAGCTGCCGTTCGAGCGGCTCGTCGAGGAGCTGCGCATCGAGCGCGACATGAGCCGCAACCCGGTCTATCAGGTGATGTTCACCTTCCAGAACGTCCCCTCCTCGGCGATGACCGCCCGCGACCTCGAGCTGGCCCGCTACGAGGTGCTGGAGGGGACCTCCCGCGACGACCTGGAGCTCAACCTGCGCGAGACCGGCGAGGGCTTGGCCGGCTGGCTCGCCTTCGACGCCGGTCTGTTCGAGCCCAGCACGGCGGCGCGCATGACCGGCCACCTGCGCACGCTGCTGGCGGGGATCTTGACCCATCCGGACCTTCCCCTCTCCGAGCTGCCGCTGATGTCCGGAGCGGAGCTGCAGCAGGTGCGGGTGGAGTGGAACGACACCGCGCGGCCGCAGCCCCCGACGGTCTTCACGGAGCTGTTCGGAGCCTGGGTGGAGCGGACGCCGGAGGCCACGGCTGCCGCCTGCGAGGGGATTACCCTGACCTACCGCGAGCTCGACGAGCGGGCTCGCGGCCTGGCCGCCCGCCTGCCCGGCCTGGGAGTGGTCCCGGGAGACCTGGTGGCCCTCCTCGACCGCCGCGGGCTCGACCTGCTGGCCGCCATCCTGGGAGTGATGAGGGCGGGCGCCGCCTACATCCCGCTCGATCCGGAGCATCCGCCGCACCGCCACGCGCAGGTGCTGGGGCAGAGCGGTGCCGCCCTCGTGCTCGCCGCCGAGGACCTCTTGCCCGTGCTCGACGGGGCCGCGGCGGAGTTGGCGGACCCGCCCCGACGCCTGTCGCTGCCCGCTCTCCTGGCCCGCGCGGGAGAGGAGGAGGCGTCGCGGCGCGGCCAGCCGGCGGATCTCGCGTACACCATCTTCACCTCCGGCTCTACCGGGCTCCCCAAGGGCGCCATGGTGACGCAGGGCGGGATGGTCAACCACCTCCGGGCCAAGATCGCCGACCTGGGTCTGGACGCCGCCGACGCCGTGGCCCAGACGGCGTCTCAGTGCTTCGACATCTCAGTCTGGCAGTTCCTGGCCCCCCTCGCCGTGGGCGGGCGGGTCCACGTCTACCCGGACGAGGTGGCCCACGACCCGGGCAGGCTGCTCGCGGCCGTGGACGCCGACGGCGTCACCGTCCTCGAGACCGTGCCGTCCCTGCTGCGCATGATGGTCGAGGAGGCGGACCGGCGGGGCGCCGGGCGCCCGCTCCTGGCCGGCCTGCGCTGGGTCGTCCCCACCGGCGAGGCGCTCCCCCCCGAGCTGTGCGGCCGCTGGCTGGCCGCCTATCCCGGCATCCCGCTGGTCAACGCCTATGGGCCGACTGAGTGCTCCGACGACGTCGCCCACCACCCCGTGGCGGTGCCACCCGCCTCTCAGGCCGTGCGCGTGCCGATCGGCCGCGCCGTGGTCAATACCCGCCTCTACGTCGTCGACCGCGGGTTCCAGCCAGCGCCCATCGGCGTGGCCGGCGAGCTGTGCGTAGGAGGGGCCGGCGTGGGCCGGGGATACCTCAACTCCCCCGAGCGCACGGCCGCCGTCTTCGTGCCCGATCCCTTCGGCGAGGAGCCTGGCGCGCGCCTGTACCGCACCGGAGACCTCGTCCGCCGGCTGGTCGACGGGAGCCTGGATTTCCTCGGGCGCATCGATCATCAGGTGAAGGTGCGCGGTTTCCGCATCGAGCTGGGGGAGATCGAGGCGGTGCTGATGCAGCATCCGGCGGTGCGGCAGGCGGTCGTCCTGGCCCAGGAGGCCGGCGCCGCGGACCGCGCCCTAATCGCCTACACGGTCGCCGGGCCGGAGGTGGACGACGGCACGCTGCGCGCCTTCCTGGCCTCCCGCCTGCCCGACTACATGGTGCCGGCTGCGTTCGTCCTGCTCGCGGACCTGCCGCTCACCGCCAATGGCAAGGTGGACCGCCGGGCCCTGCTCGCCCTTGCCCCGGGGTTCGCGGCGCGCGGCCACTACGTGGCGCCCCGCTCGCCGGTGGAGGAGTCGCTGGCCGCCATCTGGGCCGAGGTGCTCAAGGTGCCCCGGGTGGGAGTCGAGGACGACTTCTTCGAGCTTGGCGGGCAGTCGCTGCTGGCGACGCAGGTCATATCGCGCGTCCGCGAGGCCTTCAAGGTAGAGCTGCCCGTGCGTCTGCTGTTCCAGCAGCCGCGGGTCGCCGCCCTCGCCGAGGGGCTGGAATCGGCCCTGCTGCGAGCCCAGGGGATGCCCGCGGCCCCACCCATGGGACGGGTCGAGCGCGGCGGCGAGCTGCCGCTCTCCTTCGCCCAGGAGCGCCTCTGGTTCATCGACCGGCTGCGGCCGGGAATGACGGTCTACAACATCTTCGGCGCGGTACGCATGAGCGGCGAGTTCGACGTGGCCACCCTCGAGCGCAGCTTCAGCGAGCTGACGCGGCGTCACGAGGTGCTGCGCACCACCTTCGCGACGGCCGAGGGCCGGCCGGTGCAGGTGGTCAACCCCCCCGCGGCCGTGCCCATCCCCGTGGTCGACCTGCGGGCGATCCCCGGGCCGGAACGGAGCGAGCTCGCCGCGCGTCTCGGCAACCAGGAGGCGCAGCGGCCGTTCGACCTCGTCCATGGGCCCCTGATCCGCGGCGTGCTGCTGCGGGTGAGCGACGGCGACCACCTGCTGGCGGTGACCGCCCACCACATCGTCTACGACGTCTGGTCCCGAGAGATCCTGATCCGTGAGCTGGGAGCCCTCTACGAGGCCTTCTGGCACGGCCGGCCGTCACCGCTTCCCGAGCTGGCGATCCAGTACGCGGACTTCGCCGTCTGGCAGCGCGGCTGGATGCAGGGAGAGGTCCTGGAGGCGCAGCTCTCCTACTGGACGCGCCAGCTCGCCGGCGTCACCACCGGCACCGAGCTCCCGGGCGACCGCCCACGCCCCCCGGTCCAGAGCTTCCGTGGGGCGCGCACCCTCCACCAGCTCACGGCGGAGACGACGGTGGCGGTCAAAGACCTGAGCCGCCGCCAGGGCGTCACCCTCTTCATGGCACTGCTCGCGGGCTTCAACGCCTTCCTCGCCCGCACCACCGGCGAGGACGACCTGGTGATCGGCTTGCCGATCGCCAACCGCAACCGGGCGGAGATCGAGCCGATGATCGGCTTCTTCGTCAATACCCAGGTCCTGCGCACACAGACCGCGGGCGATCCTACCTTCCGCGAGCTGCTCGGCCGCGTACGCGAGGTCGCCCTCGGCGCCTACTCCAACCAGGACCTCGCCTTCGAGCACCTGGTCAAGACGATGAAACCGCCGCGCGACACGTCGCGCCAGCCGCTGTTCCAGATCCTGTTCAACTTCCTCACCAACTACCGGCCTATCCACATGGAGCTGCCGGGGGTGACGCTGACGCCGGAGCGCAACCACAGCGGCGCCGTGCAGTTCGACCTCGTGGTGACGATGTACGAGGTCGACGGCCGGCTCTACTGCTCGGCCGACTACAGCACCGACCTGTTCGACCGCGCCACCGTCGACCGGATGATGGACCACTTCTCACGCCTCCTCGCGGCGGGCGCCGCCGATCCGGGCCGGCGCCTGTCGGAGCTGTCCATGAGGCCGGAGGAGCAGCGCCAGCAGATCCTGGTGGAGTGGAACGACACGCGGGAGGATTTCGCCGCGGCGCCGTTCCTCCACCAGGTGATCGCGGAGTGGGCCGAGCGGAAGCCTGACGCTCCGGCGGTCTCTTCCGAAGACGGCTGCCTGACCTGGCGCGAGCTCGCGGCGCGGGCCGAGCGGCTCGCGCGCCGCCTGCGGATCCTCGGGGCTGGACCGGACACTCTGGTCGGCCTCCATCTCGAGCGCTCGGCAGACCTGGTGGTGGGTGTGCTCGGCGTGCTCCAGGCGGGCGCCGCCTACCTGCCGCTCGACCCCTCCTATCCCGGCGAGCGGCTGGCGTACGCGCTGCGCGACGCCGGGGTGCCTCTGCTGGTCACCCACCGGGGTCTGTCGGGACGCCTGTCGGGACATGGCGCGCGGGAGGTGCCGCTGGAGGAGGAGGCGGAGCTCTACCGCGGAAGCCTCGAGCCGGCCGCCCTCGGTCTCCTGCCGGATCATCTCGCCTATGTCATCTACACCTCGGGCTCGACCGGGTGGCCGAAGGGGGTGATGATCCCGCACCGCGGCCTGGTCAACTACCTGCTCTGGGCGCAGCGGGCCTACGCCGCCGGCGATGGGGCGGGGGCTCCCGTCCACTCGACCATCGGCTTCGATCTCACCGTCACGAGTCTTCTCGTACCGCTCGCCGCGGGCACCGGGGTCACCCTTCTCGACGAGCGCCGTCCGGTCGAGGCGCTGCTCGCCGCCTTGCGGGAGGCCGAGGACTTCAGCCTGGTCAAGCTCACCCCGGCGCATCTCGACGTGCTGGGCCGCGAGCTGCTGCCCGGGGAATACGAGGGGCGCACGCGCGCGCTGGTGATCGGCGGCGAGGCGCTGCGGGCCGAGAGCGTCGCGCCATGGCGCGAGCACGCGCCGCGCACCCGGCTGTTCAACGAGTATGGCCCGACCGAGGCGACCGTCGGCTGCTCCGTTCGCGAGATCGTGCCGGGCGACCCCACGGCGGGCCCAGTCTCCATCGGGCGTCCGATCGCCAACGCGCGCTTTTACGTCATCGGTCCCGATCTGCTGCCGGTGCCGTTCGGAGTGCCGGGCGAGCTGTGGATCGGCGGCGACGGCCTCGCCCGCGGCTATCTCGGCCGGCCGGAGCTGACGGCGACGAAGTTCGTCCCCGACGGGTTCGGTGGCGAGCCGGGCGCCCGGCTCTATCGCACGGGCGATCTCGTGCGCTTCCTGCCGGACGGAGAGATCCTGTTCCTCGGCCGCACCGACCAGCAGGTCAAGGTGCGCGGCTACCGCATCGAGCTCGAGGAGATCGAGACGGTGCTGCGTGTCCATCCCGGCGTGCGCGACGCGGCGGTGGTGGCGGTGGCGGGGGAGTCCGCGGGCGGGTCGAGGCCCCAGCGTCTGGTCGCCTTCCTCGTCCTCGCCGACGAGGGGCGCGAGCCGGAGCCCCAGGCCCTGCGCGCCTTCCTGCGCGAGCGTCTCCCCGAGTACATGGTGCCCACCGGCTTCGGCCTGCTCCCCGCCCTGCCGCTGACCCCCAACGGCAAGGTGGACCGCCGTGCCCTGGCGCGAGCGGAAGGGGTCGCCCTGGCTCCCGAGGTGGCCTACACACCGCCGCGTACGGCGACGGAGGCGACCCTGGCGGGCATCTGGAGCGAGCTGCTCCAGGTCGAGCGGGTGGGCATCCACGACAACTTCTTCGATCTCGGCGGCCATTCGCTGCTCACCACCCAGCTCGCCTCGCGGCTGCGCGACGCCTTCGAGCTCGAGGTGCCGCTGCAGGCCTTTTTCGAGGAGCCCACGGTGGCCGGTCTCGCCGAGAGCATCGAGGTGGCGCGCTGGGCGCGCGAGGTGGCCGGCGACACGCCCGTGCCCGTGGGCGCCGGCGAGCTCGAGGAGGGGGAGCTTTGACCCTGGCGCTGCTCGACCGTGAGACTCTGCGCGAGCACCTCGTCGAGGCCGTCGAGCCGGTGCTCGCCGCCTACGGGCTGGCCGGCGCCCATGTCCACCTGTTGGAGCAGAAGACCAATGTCACCTTCCGGGTGGACGCCGGCGGCGAGCGTTTCCTGCTGCGCGTCTGCAAGGCCGGGATCTATGGCCCGAAGGAGCTCGCCTCCGAGGGGATGTGGCTGCGGGCGCTGCGCGAGTCGGGTCTGGTCGTGCCGGAGCTCGTGGCCGCCCTCGACGGCTCGCCGGTGGCTTCCGTCCTGCTGCCCGGCGATGCCGAGCCGCGCTGGTGCGTGCTGTTGCGCTGGGTGCCGGGGCAGATCGTCCAGTTGGCGGTGAGCCCGGACATTCTCGAGCAGGTCGGCGAGCTCGGCGCCCGTATCCACAGCCTCTCGGAGGTCTTCGCGCCGCCCCCCGGCTTCACCCGGCCGCGCTGGGACTGCGATCGCCTGTTCGGCCGGGGCGAGGTGATCCCGGCGGGGCGCGGCGAGCCGCTGATCACCGTCCGCACCCGGGAGACCCTCGACGCCGCGGCGGCGCTGCTGCGCCAGGAATTGGCGTCGCTTGGCGAGGGACCCGACGTCTGGGGGCTGATCCACAAGGATCTCGAGCCGGACAACACGGTGCTCCACGAGGGTCGGGTGTACGCCATCGACTTCGCCGACTGCGGCTGGGGGCACTACCTCTACGACATCGCGGCTTCCCTGCTACCCCTGCGGGAGAAGAAGGGATATCCGGAGCTGCGCGAAGCCTTCCTGCGCGGTTACCGCCGCCACCGCCCGCTGCGGCCGGAGCACGAGGCGCTGATCGAGACGTTCCTCATCGCCCGCAGCCTGTTCACCATCCGCTTCATGATTCTCACCAGCCTGGGCGAGCGGCCGGAGCTCCAGAGCTACGCCGAGCGGGTCATTCCGATGATGGTCGGCGAGGTCCGCCGGTTCGTGGAGAAGCGGGCGGGCGCGAATGCCGGGCCGGCGGCCCGCGCCGGCAAACCCACCGTGATCCAGCTCCTCGGGGGCCTGCGCGATCGCGGGGTGAAGCTCTGGGCGGAAGGGGAGAAGCTGCGCTTCACCGCGCCGCAGGGAGCGCTGACGCCGGCGCTCAAAGCCGAGCTGGGGGAGAGGAAGGCCGAGGTCCTCGCCTTTCTGCGGCAAGGGCAGGCGGCGGCCCCGGCCGCCGGGCCGGTCCCTCGCGCCCTCCCCGAGGGAGACCCGGTCCCCCTCTCCTTCGCGCAGCAGCGCCTCTGGTTCCTCGACCAGCTCAACCCCGGGAGCGCCGGGTACAACGTCACGCGCGCCGTGCGCCTGGCCGGCGACCTACGGGTCGACGTCCTCGGCCGCGCCGTCGGCGAGGTGATCCGCCGGCACTCCGTGCTGCGCACCACCTTCGGCACGAGCGACGGGGCGCCGATCCAGGTGGTGGCGCCGTCCCTCGTCCTGCCGTTGCCGGTGGTCGACCTGCGGGCGCTCCCCCCGGGAGACCGGCTCGCCGAGGCGGGGAGGTGGGTCGACCGCGAGGGGAGGAGGCCATTCGACCTCGCCGTGGGACCGTTGCTGCGCCTCGACCTGCTGCGGCTCGCGGACGCGGAGCACCTGGTCGTCTCGACCATGCATCACATCGTCAGCGACGGCTGGTCGACCGGGCTCCTCTTCCGCGAGATGGGGGTGCTCTACGAGGCTTTCCTCGCGGGCCGCCCGTCGCCGCTGCCGGAGCTGCCGATCCAGTACGCCGACTTCGCGCTCTGGCAGCGCGAATACCTCGACGGCGAGGTCCTGAAAGGGCAGCTCGATTGGTGGAGGCAGCACTTCGAAGGCGCTCCCGACAGTCTCGACCTCCCCACGGACCGCCCGCGCTCCGAGGCGCGCGGCGAGCGCGCCGCGCGCCGTGCCTTCAACCTGCCCAGGGGGACGGCCGCGGCCCTGCGCGCCATCGCCCAGGCCGAGGGGGCGACCCTCTTCATGGTCCTCTTCGCGGCCTGGAGCGCGCTCCTCTCCCGCGCCTCGGGACAGGAGGACGTGGTCCTCGGTGTTCCGATCGCCAACCGCAACCGTACCGAGATCGAGGGGTTGATCGGCTTCTTCGTCAACACCCTGGCCCTGCGGACCGACCTGTCCGGGGATCCCGGCTGGAGAGAGCTGCTGGCCCGGGTGCGCCGCGCCACGGTCGGCGCCTACGCTCACCAGGATCTCCCCTTCGAGCGCCTGGTGGAGGAGTTGCGGCCGGAGCGGGCTCTGGCTGCCAACCCGCTGTTCCAGGTGATGTTCGCCCTGCAGGCGGCGCAGCGCGAGAATTCGTTCTCCCTGCCCGGACTGACGATGAGCCCCAGCCCGCTGGGCTCGAGCGGGGGGCCGGCGAAGTTCGATCTCACGCTGTCGTTGATCGAAGGCCCGGAGGGTGTTTACGGCGCCCTCGAATACCGCGCCGAGCTGTTCGACGCACCCACCGTGATCCGGCTGCTGGAGCACTTCCGGGTGCTCCTCGAAGGGATCGCGGCGGATCCCGGCCTCCCCCTCTCGCGTCTCCCCCTCCTCACCGCCGGGGAACGCCAGCAGCTTCTGGTGGAATGGAACGACGGCGGCGCGGTGGATTGGGGGGCTCTGGTGCTGCCGGACCTGCTGGCCGTTCAGGCGGCGCGCACGCCCGCGGCCGTGGCCCTGGTCTGCGGCGGGGAGCGGGTGAGCTACGCCGGGCTGGAGCGTTCGGCCAACCGCCTGGCGCTCGCTCTACGCCGTCTGGGGGTGGGACCCGACGAGGTCGTGGCCCTCCACCTGGAGCGCGGCATGGAGCTGGTGACGGCCATGCTGGCCACGTTGAAGGCCGGGGGCGCCTACCTGCCGCTCGACCCGTCGCTGCCGGCCGAGAGACGGGAGTTCCTCCTCGAAGACTCGAAGGCGCGGGTGGTGCTGACGCGCGACCTCACGGCGGTGAGCTCCGGCGCGTCCGTGGCGCTGAGCCTGGAGCCGGGCTGGGCGGACGGCCTGCCGGAGCCGGAAGGCCCGCTGACGCACGGTCTGCTGCCGTCGCATCCTGCCTACGTGCTCTACACCTCGGGCTCGACGGGCCGGCCGAAGGGGGTGGTCGTCCCCCACTCGGCGCTGGTCAACCACATGCTCTGGATGCGGGAGAGCCTGCCGCTGACCCGTGAGGACCGGGTGCTGCAGAAGACGCCCGCGCACTTCGACGCCTCGGTCTGGGAGATCTGGGCGCCGCTGCTGGCGGGAGCGCGCCTGGTGTTGGCGCGCCCGGAGGGGCACCGCGACCCGGCCTACCTGGTGGCGGCCGTGCGCGAGCACGGGATCACGGTGCTGCAGGTGGTGCCGACCCTGCTGCGGGCGCTGCTGGAGCAGGAGGGGCTCGCGGAGTGCCGGACGCTGCGCCGCCTGTGCGTGGGCGGCGAGGCGCTGACGGCCGACCTGCGGGATGGTTTCTTCGCCCTGGATCTCGGCGCGGAGCTGGTCAATCTTTACGGACCGACCGAGGCCACGATCGAGACGGTCTGGGTCCAGGTGCGGCCGGAAGAGGGGGCGTCGGTGCCGATCGGCCGGCCGATCTCCAACACCCGGGCCTGGCTGCTGGATCGTTGGGGCGAGCCGGTGCCGGCGGGGGTTCCGGGCCACCTGCATCTCGGCGGGGCTTCTCTGGGCCGCGGCTACGTGGGGAGTCCCGACCTGACGGCGGCCTCGTACGTGCCCGATCCGTTCGGGCCGCCGGGATCGCGGCTGTACCGGACGGGGGATCTGGCGCGCTGGCGGCCGGACGGTCCGCTGGAGTACCTGGGCCGGATCGACCACCAGGTGAAGATCCGCGGCCTGCGCATCGAGCCGGGGGAGATCGAAGCCGCCCTCCGCCGGCTCCCCCAGGTGCGCGAGGCCGTGGTCCTGGTGCGCGAGCACGCGCCGGGTGACTGGCGGCTGGTCGCCTGCGTCGTCCCGCGGCAGGACGCGGCGCCGGATGCGGGTCCGATCCAGGAGGCGCTCCGCGCGAGCCTCCCCGACTACATGATCCCTTCCGCCTTCGTCTTCTTCCAAGGCTTTCCCCTGAATACCAGCGGCAAGGTGGACCGCCGCGCCCTGGAACGGACCGCCGTGATCCCGGAGCCCCAACCGGGGACTGAGGGGGACGCGCCGCGCGGCCCGGTCGAGGAACTGCTCGCGGGGATCTGGATGGAGGTTCTGCGCCTGGAGACCGTGGGCCGTAAGGACGATTTCTTCGCCCTCGGCGGCCACTCCCTCCTGGCGGCGCAGGTGGTGTCGCGAGTACGCCAGGCCTTCGGCACCGAGCTCCCGCTGCAGCGCCTGTTCGAGTCGCCCACCATCGCGGCTCTCGCCGACGCGTTCTACGAGGGGCTGCAAAGGGACCGCGCGGCGGCGCCCCCGCTCGCGCGGGTGGCGCGGGATGAAAATCTGCCGCTGTCCTTCGCGCAGCAGCGGCTCTGGTTCCTCGACCAGCTCGATCCGGGAGGAACGGCCTACAACATTCCGGTGGCGGTGCGCCTCGAGGGCCTGTTGGACATCGCCGTGTTGCGCGGGGCGCTATGCGAGGTGGTGCGGCGGCACGAGGTCCTGCGCACGACCTTCGCCGCCCGCGGCGGCGAGCCCGTCCAGGTGATCGCTCCCGGGCTGGAGCTTCCGGTGCCTCTTCTCGACCTTTCGGGTCTGCCGGAGGAGGCGCGGGCGGCCGAAGCGCGACGGCTGGCGCGGAGCGAGGTGCGGCGGCCCTTCGATCTCGCGGCCGGCCCCCTGATGCGCGTCTCCCTGCTGGTCCTCGGAGCGCGCGAGCACGCCGCCCTGGTGAGCTTCCACCACATCGTGGCGGATGGCTGGTCGATGGGGGTGTTCCTCGACGAGCTGGCGGCGTTGTACGCCGCCTTCCTGCGCGGCGCGCCCTCCCCCTTGCCCCCCCTGCCTGTGCAGTACGCCGATTTCGCTCACTGGCAGCGGCGGTATCTCCAGGGCGAGGTCCTGGCGGAACAGCTCGCCTACTGGCGGGATCAGCTGGCGGAGGCTCCGGCCGGCATCGAGCTGGCGACGGACCGTCCGCGCTCGGCGGTCCATACCTCGAGGGCCGGAGAGTCGGCGTTCGAGCTCGGAGCCGAGCTGACCGGCCAGCTCCGCGCGCTGGCCCGCGGCGAGCGGGCGACCTTGTTCATGGTTTTGTTCGCGGCCTGGAACGGGCTGCTGGCTCGCGTCTCGGGCCAGGAGGACCTCGTCGTCGGGGTTCCCGTCGCCGGCCGCAACCGCAGGGAGATCGAGCGGTTGATCGGCTTCTTCGTCAACACCCTGGCCCTGCGCAACCACCTGACCGGAGATCCCTCTCGGCGGGAGCTGCTCGGGCGGGTGCGGGAGTCGACCCTGGGCGCCTACACGCACCAGGACCTGCCGTTCGAGACGGTCGTGGCCGAGCTCCGGCCGGATCGTGCCAGAGCGGCGAATCCCCTCTTTCAGGTCCTGTTCGTCCTTCAGAACGCCCCGCGCGGGGAGCTGAGGGTTCCGGGGTTGACCCTGAGCGCTCCGCCGCCGGCGGGTGGCGGAGCGGCGAAGCTCGACCTCACCCTGTCGTTGATGGAGAGCGCCGAGGGTCTGCGGGGCTCGCTGGAATACCGTTCGGAGCTGTTCGATCCGGCCACCGCGGCGCGTCTGCTCCAGCACTTCCGGGTGCTGCTGGAGGGGCTGGCGACCGGCCCGGAGCAGCGGCTCTCGCAGTGGGAGCTGCTCACCGAGGCCGAGCGCCATCAGCTCCTGGTGGCCTGGAACGACACCGCGGGCCCCGACCCCGGGCACTGCGTGCACGAGCTGTTCGCCGCCCAGGCGCGGCGGTCGCCCGGTGCCCTCGCGGTCAGCGCCACGGACGGCGAGCTGACCTACGGCGATCTGGCGGCCCGGGCCGGCCGGCTGGCCCGCCGGCTCGGAGCCCTGGGAGTAGGCCCGGAGATGGCCGTCGGGGTCGCTCTCGAACGCTCGGTCCGGCTGGCCGAGGCGCTCCTGGCCATCCTCTCCATGGGAGCGGCCTATGTCCCCATGGACCCCTCCTACCCGGCCGAGCGGCTGCGCCAGATGGCCGAGGACTCCGGATTGCGGATCGTCGTGGCCGGGCCGGGCGACGCGGCCCGGCTGCCCGCGCTGCCGGGGATACGGGTCCTCCCGATGGACCTCCTCGACGAGATGGCGGGAGAGGGACCGGACGCCCCGGAGGTGAGCCCGGAGAACCTCGCCTACATCATCTTCACCTCGGGCTCGACCGGGCGGCCGAAGGGGGTGGCCGTATCCCACCGGGCCGTCGTCCGCCTGGTGCGTGGCGCCGATTACGCGGCTCTCGGCCCGGAGGAGGTCTGCCTCCAACTCACACCGGTCGCCTTCGACGTCTCGACGTTCGAGATCTGGGGCTCCCTCCTCAATGGCGGCCGGCTCGTCGTCCCCCCCGAGGGCCGCCTGTCACTTGAGGAGATCGGCCGGCTCGTCGGCGAGAAGGAGGTGACGTCGCTCTGGCTCACCGCGGGCCTGTTCCACCAGATGGTCGAGGGACAGCTCGCCGCGCTGCGGCCTCTGCGGCAGCTCCTCGCCGGCGGCGACGTGCTGTCGCCGGTACACGCGCGGCGGGTCGTCGAGGGTCTGCCGGGTCTGACTCTGATCAACGGCTACGGCCCGACGGAGAACACGACCTTCACGACCTGCCATGCGATGCGGGAGCCGGAGGAGAGGGCCGAGACGGTGCCGATCGGGCGGCCGATCACGGGGACGCGGGTCTTCCTGCTGGACCGCTGGCTCGCGCCGGTGCCGGCCGGGGTGGCCGGCGAGCTCTACGCGGCGGGCCCGGGTCTGGCGCGCGGCTACGTGGGCAGGCCGGAGCTGACGGCGGAACGGTTCGTCCCGCGCCCCCGCATGGCCGGATTGGACGGGGAGCCCGGCGAGCGGCTGTACCGGACGGGCGACCTGGCGCGGTTCCGGCCGGATGGCACGATCGAGTTCCTGGGGCGGAGGGACTATCAGATCAAGGTGCGCGGGTTCCGCATCGAGCTCGGAGAGGTCGAAACGACCCTGGCGCGCTGCCCGGGAGTGCGCGACGGGGTGGTGGGGACGCGCGAGGACACCCCGGGCGACAGGCGCCTGGTGGCCTACGTGGTGGTGGCCCCCGGAGGTCCTGACGGCGCCGGGCTGCGCGCCGCCCTGCGGCGGGAGCTGCCGGACTACATGGTGCCGTCAAGCTTCTTCTTCCTCGACGAGCTGCCGCTCAACCCGAGCGGCAAGGTCGACCGCCGTGCCCTCGCCCGCCTCGCGCCGGAGCCGGAAGGCGGGCGGCGGGCGGGGACGGAGGGGGCTCTCGCGTCCGATCCGGTCGAGGAGCTGCTGGCGGCGATCTGGGCGGAGGTGCTGCGCCGGAAGGAGGTAGGCCGGGAGGAGGACTTCTTTGTCCTCGGCGGCCATTCGCTGCTGGCCACCCAGGTGATTTCACGGATCCGCGAGGCGCTCCGGCTGGAGCTGCCTCTGCAGCGCCTGTTCGACACGCCGACGGTGGCGGGTCTCGCGGAGGTGGTGCGCGAGCGCCTGCGGGCGGTGGACGGAGCCGCGCCGCCGCCGCCGATCGTGCCGGCGCCGAGGGCGGGCGATCTGCCCTTGTCTTTCGCGCAGGAACGCCTCTGGTTCCTCGACCAGCTCCAGCCCGGGAGCGCGGCCTACAACGTGCCCGCGGCGGCGCGCCTGCTCGGGGCTCTGGACGCCGCGGCGCTGGCGGCGGCGGCGCGCGAGGTGGTACGGCGTCACGAGTCCCTGCGGACGACCTTTGTTGCGCGCGGCGGCGAGCCGGCGCAGGTCATCGCGCCCGAGCTCCCCTTGGCGGTGCCGCTCGTCGATCTCGGGGCGCTGCCGGAGGGAGCCCGGGAGCCCGAGTCGCGGCGTCTCCTCTCGGCGGAGGCGCAACGGCCGTTCGACCTTCAGGCCGGCCCTCTGGTGCGCGTCTCCCTGGTGCGGCTCGGGGAACGGGAACATGTGGCGCTGGTGGTCTTCCATCACATCGTCTCCGACGGCTGGTCGATGGGCATCTTCCTCGGCGAACTGGCTGAGCTCTACGCGGCCTTCTCGCGCGGCGAGCCCTCCCCGTTGCCTCCCCTGCCAGTGCAGTACACCGACTTCGCCCTCTGGCAGCGGCGCTGGCTGGCCGGAGAGGTGCTGGCGGAGGAGCTGGGCTCCTGGCGAGAGCGGCTCGCCGGTGCGCCGCGGGCGCTGGAGCTGCCCACCGACCGCCCGCGTCCGGCCCTCCCCGCCTTCCGGGGCCGGCGGCTCGCGGTGGCCGTGCCGCCGGAGTTGACCGAGGCGCTGGTCCGTCTGGGCCGCCGCGTGGGGGTGACGCCGTTCATGACCCTGCTGGCTCTCTTCCAGGCGCTGCTCGGCCGGCTGGCGGGCAGCGGCGAGGTCCCGGTGGGAACGCCCATCGCGGGGCGCAACCGGCGGGAGATCGAGGGGCTGATCGGATTCTTCGTCAATACGCTGGTCCTCTCCACGGACCTGTCCGGCGGGCCGGACGTCCGCGAGCTGCTGGGCCGCGCGCGCGAGGTGTCGCTGCACGGCTACACCCACCAGGACCTCCCCTTCGAGCGCCTGGTCGAGGAGCTGCAACCGGAGCGGGACCTCAGCCGCAACCCGCTGTTCCAGGTGATGTTCGCCTTGCAGAACACCCCCTTCACCGCCTTCGACCTGCCGGCGCTGCGCCTGGAGCCGCTCGAGGCCGAGAGCGGGACGGCCAAGTTCGACCTGACCCTGTCCTTGCGCGAGCAGGGGGACGGGCTGCGCGGCGTTCTCGAGTACGACGCCGCTCTGTTCGATCCGGAGACGCCGGAGCGGTGGTGGCGCGGCTTCCTGGTCCTGCTCGCGGCGGCGGTCGAGGAGCCGGAGAGACGGATCGCCGACCTGCCGCTGCTGGATGCCCGGGAACGCCAGCAGCTGCTGGTGGAGTGGAACGACGGCGGCACGGTGGATTGGGGGGCTCTGGTGCTGCCAGAGCTGCTGGCCGGACAGGCGGCGCGCGCGCCTGAGGCGGTAGCGCTGGTCTGCGGCGGGGAGCGGGTGAGCTACGTCGGGCTGGAGCGCTCGGCCAACCGCCTGGCGCATGCGCTACGCCGGCTGGGCGTGGGCCCCGAGGTGGTCGTGAGCCTCCACCTGGAGCGCGGCGTGGAGCTGGTGATCGCCATGTTGGCCACGTTGAAGGCCGGCGGCGCCTACCTGCCGCTCGACCCCGCGCTGCCGTCCGAGCGGCGGCAGTTCCTGCTCGCGGACTCGCGGGCCCGGGTGGTGCTGACGCGCGATCCCGCCGGAGTGGACCCCGCCGGATCGGCGACCGTGCTGAGCCTGGAGCCGGGCTGGGAGGATCGCCTGCCGGAGCCCGAGGGACCGCTTCCCTCCGGTCTGCTGCCGGCCCATCCGGCCTATGTGATCTACACCTCGGGCTCTACGGGGCGGCCCAAGGGCGTGGTCGTCCCCCACTCCGCCCTGGTCAACCACATGCTTTGGATGCGGCAGAGCCTGCCGCTGACCGCCGAAGACCGGCTCTTGCAGAAGACGCCCGCCCACTTCGACGCCTCGGTGTGGGAGATCTGGGCGCCGCTGCTGGCGGGCGCGCAACTGGTTCTGGCGCGCCCGGGAGGGCACCGCGATCCGGACTACCTGGTGGCGGCCGTGCGCGAGCACGGGATCACGGTGCTGCAGGTGGTGCCGACCCTGCTCCGGGCGCTGCTGGAGCAAGGGGGATTGGCGGAGTGCCGGACGTTGCGCCGCCTGTGCGCGGGCGGCGAGGCGCTGACGGCCGACCTGCGAGAGGGGTTTTTCGCCCTGGGCCTCGGCGCGGAGCTAGTCAATCTCTACGGACCGACCGAGGCCACGATCGACGCGGCCTGGGCCCGGATGCGGCCGGAGGAGGGCACGGCGGCGCCGATCGGCCGGCCGATCTCCAACACCCGGACCTGGGTGCTGGATGGTTGGGGCGAGCCGGTGCCCACCGGGGTGGCGGGCCACCTGCACATCGGCGGGGCTTCTCTGGGCCGCGGCTACGTGGGGCGTCCCGACTTGACGGCGGCCTCGTACGTGCCCGATCCGTTCGGCCCGGCGGGATCGCGGCTGTACCGGACGGGCGATCTGGCGCGCTGGCGTCCGGACGGCTCTCTGGAGTACCTGGGCCGGATCGACCACCAGGTGAAGATCCGCGGCTTCCGGATCGAGCTGGGAGAGATCGAGGCCGCCCTCTGCCGGCTTCCTCGAGTGCGCGAGGCCGTGGTGCTGGTGCGCGAGCACGCCGCGGGAGACCGGCGGCTGATCGCCTGCGTGGCGGCGCCGCCCGAAGGACCCGGCCCCGCGGAGCTGCGCGCCGCCCTGGCGGAAATGCTGCCGGAGGCCCTGGTGCCGTCGAGTTTCATCCGCCTCGACAAGTTGCCGGTCAACACCAGCGGCAAGGTCGATCGCCGGGCGCTCGCCCAACTGGCTCCGGAGCCGGACGGAATGGCGGGCGCCGAGGAGCGCCTGGCGCCGCGGGACGCCCTGGAGCTGCAGGTCGCCGGCCTCTGGGAGGAGCTGCTGCGCGTGGGGCCGGTGGGAGTGCGGGACGACTTCTTCGCTCTCGGCGGCCATTCTCTCCTTGCGGTCCGCCTGGTCGCCCGCATCCGTGAGCGCCTGGGACGGACGGTTCCGCTCGCCACCTTCCTCCAGAAGGCGACCGTGGAAGAGCTGGCGGCGGAGCTGCGCCGGGGCGAGGGGGCGGTCCGCCGGCAGGCCCTGGTGCCGATCCGGCCCGAAGGGGAGGGGGAGCCGCTCTTCCTCGTTCATCCGGTCGGCGGCAACGTCCTTTGCTACGCGGGACTGGCCCGCCGGCTTGGCCAGCCCGTCTACGGTCTCCAGGTCCCCGACGAGGAGACGAGACCCGCGACGCTCCAGGAGATGGCCGCCCGCTATGTGGAAGCGATCCGGACCGTCCGGCCGTCCGGTCCCTGGCGGCTCGGCGGATGGTCGATGGGAGGGGTGGTCGCCTTCGAAATGGCGCGGCAGCTCGTGGAAGCCGGCGAGGAGGTGGACCTGCTCGCTCTGATCGACGCCTTCCCGCGCGGCGTCAGCCCTGCCGCGGACGGCGGGGGAGAGGAGGCGGACGACCGGGAGATCGCGGCGCTGTTCGTCCGGGACCTCGAGGGGCTCCTCGGCGTTCCGCTCCCCCTCCCCCTGGAAGAGTTGAGCGCTCTTGCGCCGCAGGAGGCCCTGCGGAGGGTGCTCGCAGAGGTCCGGCGGCGCGATCTCCAGCCTCCCGACCTCGGAGAGGCCGAGCTGTGGGCGCTCTTCGAGACGTTCCGGGCCAACGCCCGGCTCCTGTGGCGCCACGAGCCGCTTCCCTACCCGGGCCGGGCGGTCCTCTTCCGGGCCGCCGAGTGGGCCGGGGCGGCGGCTTCCGACCCTTCCCTGGGCTGGGGCCGGTTCGTTCTCGGAGGGGTCGAGAGCTTCGAGCTGGCGGGCTCCCACTACACGCTGCTTCAGGGGGCCCCGGGTAGCGATCTGGCGGCCCGGCTCCGCGTGGAGCTCGCGGGCCCGGAGGAGCCGCGGTCATGATGGCGTGGAAGGAGGATCTGGTCGCGAGCTTCCCCGGTGGGAGCGCCGCGCGGGTCTACGAGTTGGAGCTTCACCACCAGGACGGTTTCCTGGCGACCGATGAGAAGATCCCGGCCGGGCTCTTCGAGGATCTGGCCGCCACGCTCTGCCCCGACGGCTATCTGGTCGGCGCCGCCGCGGGCCGCTACTCCTACGGCATGGGGTGCGGCAACGCGCTGGCGCTGCTGGAGGCCTTCCCGGAAAGGCCGAGAGGCCTGGTCCTCGCCGATCCGGACCTCGCCGTGGTCTGCGGCCTGGAGACGCTGGTCGATGGTATGGCCCGGCACTCCGGGTTCGAGGGGTTTCTCGCGGAATTCCTGGCCGGCGGCGAGGACGCGCTGTGGGCACAGGTGGAGGAGGTCTTCCGCGGCCGGGAGGCTCGCGGCCTGGCCGTCCCTGACGAGAGGTCCCGCCAGCGGCTGAGGCGCGGCCTGCGGCCGCTCACGCCGCTCCGGAGAGACCGGCTCGACCCCTCCCCTGGAGAGGCCCCCTCGGTCTGGAGCCGCGTCGTCCGCGTCTACGGCCGGCTCCACGAGCTGTCCCGGGAGGGTGCGATCGCCGTCGTGCAGGCTTCGATCCTCGATCCGGATTTTCTCGCCGCGGTCTCGCGTCTCCCCGGGTTCGGCCAGGCGGCGAACGTCTTCTACCTCTCGAACCTCGCGGACCACGAGGTCCGGCGGCTCCTGTTCGCGAGCGCGCGGAGGAAGCTGGGGCTCGCTGTCGGGGGGAGCGAGCTCCCGCAGCCGGGCTCGACGCCCGAGCTCGTGGCGCGAGTGAACGTCGAGCTCGCGCGGCTGGGCCCCCTCGCCGCAGCGTCCGGAAGGGCGGTCTTCGTTCATACCAGTGAAACCCACGACCTGGTGTTGATGGCGAGGGCGGAGCCACCGCGGTACCGGGCCGAGGGCTTCTTCCTCCAGATCGACCTCGACCGCATGGTCCAGGGGCTGTTCGAGGCCACGGCCGCGGGAGGGACTGGGGAAGGGGCCGCGCCCGGGGACCCCTGGCGCGCCGCCGCCGCTTTCCAGAAGACGGCGCGAAGGCTGTTCGGCGCCGCCGTCCGGCGGGACCGGGATCGGGTCGGAGCCACGCTGGAGCAACTGGCGCGCGAGATCGAAGACCTGCCGCTGCTGGCCGGCGGCGACCGGTCGCGCGCGGCGTTCCGCCTCGCCGAGCTCGGCGAAGGAGTGGTGCTGGCGCGTCAGGGCTTCTCGGAAGCCTTCCCGCGGCTCCTCTCCCGGTTGACCGAGGAGATCCGGATCACCGCCGGCCGGCTGGCCGGTGACGTCGAGCCCTCTCTGGACAGGGTCGCGGCGCCGGAGGTGTTCCTGCTCGCCCATGCCTGTGCCGTCGCGGGGGCCCTCCTCGGCGACTCCCGTCTCGGCGGGCTGGCGGGGCGGCTCGCGGCGGCGGGGCTGGCCGGACCGAGGCCGGAGCGGGAACTGCTCGGCCTGCGGGTCGAAGCCCTGCTTCGCCTCCTGCGCTGCCACCTCCATCATCCCGCGGACGACGTGGCCGAGGTGGTCCGCCAGGAGGTGAGGGAGCTGATCCAGAGGATCGGTCCCACGGGAGCGCTCGACCCCGGCGTGGCCCCGAGCGCGGCGGAGGCCGCGCCTCTCAGCGGCTATGGGCGCCATGTCCTCGCCGGGGACGTGATCTCCGACAACGCCCGCCTCCTCTTCGTCTTCGAGGGTCTCGCGGAGGAGTCGCTCGCGCCGATGCGTGCCGCTCTGCTGATGATGGGGCTCGGCGCAGTCCCGGCCTCCGCAACGCCCGCCACGTCTTGAGCCCGAAAGGAATCCCATGATCAGTGAACCGATCCAGGCCACCGAACGTCCCGGGGAGTCTCCCCTCCCAGAGGGAGGGACCGCCGAGGCTCCGTTGATCCGGCTCCACGCGCGGACCGGCAAGGAGGACCTGCCGCTTCTCGGCGGCAAGGGGCGCGGGCTGGTCAGGCTCGAGGGCCTGGGGCAGCGGGTCCCTCCCTGGTACGCGGTGACCACCGGCGCCTTCCGGCACGTCCTGTCGGCCACGGGTCTCGCGGAGCGGATCGCCGGGCGCCTGGCCGAGCAGGCCCCCTTCTCGCGGGAGGCGCTGCGCGCCGCCGCGGAGGAGATCCAGGGGTGGCTGCGGGCCATCACGATCCCGGTCGCCCTCGCGCGGGAGATCGCCGCCGCGCACGAGGCTCTCGGCTTCGGAGCCGACCCGGTCGCGGTCCGCTCCTCGGCGGCCGACGAGGACGGCATCGGAGGCTCCTTCGCCGGCGTGCACGACAGCTTCCTCGCCGTCCGCGGGATGCCGGCGGTCCTGGAGGCGATCCTGGGGGTGTGGGCTTCGGCCTACGGGGAACGGGCCCTCTCCTACCGGCTGGCGCAGGGGATGCCGCTCGCGCGCACCGAAATGGCCGTCGTGGTTCAGAGGATGGTGCCGGCCCGGGTGAGCGGCGTCCTCTTCACGGCGGATCCGGTGACCGGCGACACCCGGCGGATCGTGATCAGCTCCCTGTACGGCCTCGGCGAGGGGCTCGTGGGCCTTGGGCTCGACGCGGACCGCTACGGCCTGGACAAGGAGACCCTGACGCTGGAGACGGTCCTGGCGGACAAACGGGAGCGCGTGGTGCCCGGCGCCGCGACGGGAGAGCTGGCGCGCGCGGCCGTGGACGCGGGAGAACGGGGGGCGAGCAGCCTCTCGCGGGAGCAGGTGCTGATGCTGGCGCGGGCGGGGCTCGGCATCGAGCGGCGGCTGGGCCGCCCTCAGGATCTCGAGTTCGCCGTCGACGCGGAGGGAAACCTCTTCTTCCTGCAGACCCGGCCGATGACCGCGCTCGCCGAGGACGGCCCCGCCGCCGGCAACCGGGTCTTCTGGGACCACCAGAACTGGGCCGAGAACTACCCCGGCGTGACCCTGCCGATGACCTACAGCGTCACCCGCCACATGGAGAAGGTCACGCTCCGCTGCTTCGGCGAGATGATGCGGATCCCGCAGCGGAAGATCGAGACGCACCAGGCCATATACGAGACCGCCATGGGCTACATCGGCGGCCGCTTCTACACCCACGGCATCAACCGCTACCGCCTGAACCGCCTGATCCCGGGCATCAGCTTCCGCCGCCGGGAGTTGCTCGCCCTCTTGGTGATACGCCCGGAGGAGATCGACCGCGAGACGCCGGATCCGGAGCCGGACACCCTGCGGCGGTACCTCGTCGAGCTACCGGCGCTCCTGCGCGTCTTCGCGGGCATGGGGCGCGATTTCCTGCGCGTCCACGGCATGGTGGAGGACCTGCTCCAGGCCGCCCGCCACTTCCAGGAGCGTTGCGCGGCGATGGATTTCCGGGCCTTGCAGCCGCACGAGATGATCCAGGTCTATACCGAGGTGGAGCTGAAGCTGATCTCGCGCTGGAAGGCGCCGCTGATCAACGTGCTCTGCCTCCGTTTCCTCTGGGTCAACCTGAAGCGGCTGTGCGCCGTCTGGTGCGGCGACACCACCGGCTCCCTGCCGCACCAGCTCCTGCGTGGCGAGGAGGGGTCGGAGAGCGCCCGGCCGGTCAAGATGCTGCTCGCCCTCGCCCACCAGGCGAGCCGCGATCCGGCGCTGCTCGAGCTCTTCCGCGGCGCCACCCCCGAGGAGCTGGCGCGGCGCGTGCCGGCCGACGCGCGCTTCGCCGGCTTCGCCCGCGGCATCCAGGAATATCTGGACCTCTTCTACTTCAAGGGCCCCCAGGAGATGAAGCTCGAGGACGTCACCTTCAAGGACCGCCCCGAGCTGCTCTACCAGTTGATCCAGGGCTACCTGGAGCAGGGCGACCCCGAGGCGCTCGACCCCGAGGCCGCCGCCGGGCGCGAGCGCCAGGCCCGCCGCGAGGCCGAGGAGCGCGCCTTCGCCGCCATTCCACGCGGGATCCTGCCCCGCCGCGCCTTCTTCCGCTGGCTGCTCAAGCACGTCCGCGCCCTGGACCGCCACCGCGAGGAGTTCAAGTTCATGCGCCTCCAGCTCATGGGCCTGCTGCGCGAGCTGCTGCGCGCGCTCGGGGAGCGGCTGGCGGCCGACGGCCTCCTCGACCAGCCGCGGGACATCTTCTATCTCACCCTGGGAGAGGTCCTCGACTTCGTGCGCGGCACCGCCGTGACCGCCGACCTGCGCGGGCTGGTGGCCGTGCGGCGGCGCGAGATCGATTCCTACAGGACGGGGGAGGCGCCGGACGACCAGTTCGAGACCTACGGCATCCCTTATCACCGCAACCGTTTCAAGGCCAGGAAGAAGGCCGAGGCTCCCGCCGCGGACGGCCGGCTCCGTGGCACCGGCTGCAGCCAGGGGCGGGTCACTGGCAGGGTGCGGCTGCTGCGCTCGCCGGAAGACGGCGGCAGCCTCGCCGGCGAGATCCTGGCCGTCGAGCGCATCCATCCCGGCTGGCTGCCGTTGCTGCCGACCGTTTCGGGGCTGCTCGTCGAGCGCGGAGAGATCCTCTCCCATTCGGCGACGGTGGCGCGCGAGATGGGCATCCCCACCATCGTCGGCATCCCGGGGCTGACCTCCGTCCTGCGCGACGGCCAGCGGGTGGCCATGGACGGCGGCGAGGGGACCGTCATCCCGCTCGACGAGCCCCTCTCCGGCGAGGTGACCCCGCGATGAGCACCGCTCTCCCGATCGCTCTGCAACTGGGGCTCCGGCGCCTGCGCGGGGCTTGGCGCCAAGCGCTGACCGACCGGGCCTACGGCCGGCAGCTCGCCGAGTTCCAGCGCTTTCATGCCGGCCTGCCGGACCCCCGCAACGCCGTCTACATGTTCTTCACCTCCGGGCTCCTGCACTGGCTGCACCGGGCCCTGAAGTTCGTGCCCCCGGAGGTCAACGTCGTGCTCCTCGGCTCCGGCCTGGACGCGGACGAGATCGCGTGGATCCGCTCCCACTATGACCGTCCGTTCCACGTCGTCGACGCGCGGGTCGACGACATCATCGTCCTCGACTTCATCCTCCGCACCACCCGCCATCACTTCGGCTGGCTGCATATCGACTGCTTCGTCCTGAACCCGGAGATCTTCCCCGAGATGACGACGCTGGGCGAGGACGTGGTGGCCAACTGCATCTGGTCGCACCCCGGCGCCGGCGGAGTGGAGACGCTGCACTCGGCGTTCGTCTTCCTCAACCACGAGGCCATCGAGGCGGTCCGCAGGGCCGGCGTCGAGGTCTCGGCCAGCACCTACAGCTATACCGGGTCGAGCGTCGGCCGGACGGCCACCGATCGCGCCCTCTACAGCCGGGTCCCCGCGCCGAGGCAGATCGAGCTGCTGCGCAAGGTCCTGCCCCCCGATCCCACCGGCGTGCCGCTGTACTCCCAGGAGGGGGGCTACTTCCAACTCCTGGTGATGCTCCAGCTCCTGGCCCAGGCCCTGGGATACCGGCTGAACCACGTGCGCAACTTGGTGCGCGACGGCTCCGGGTCGGCGGCGCACTACTCGAACGAGATCATTCACGTCAACGGAGTGGCCACCTACCAGCGCACCGCCGAACCGGCGCGCACCGCCGAGAACCGGAACTACTTCATGCTCCTGCAGGCGGACTACGCGATCCTGTCGCTGATGGGCGAGAACCTCCCCGCGGGCTACGCCCGGAGGAAGGAGGAGCTCGAGCGCGAGTTGCGCCGGCTCGGGGTGTCGGAGGAGCAGGCGCGGCGGAACCTCTTCGGTTTCCTGCTGAGCCGAGGCGTCAGCCAGGAGCGCTGCGCTCGGATCCTGAGTGCGGCCTGAACGGGAGGAACGGATGAATCGAGGCAAGGCAGCATCGACGTCGACGGAGCCCGCGGCGCCCGCGGGCGGGCCGGGCGCCGGGCGGGCGCGGCGCTGGGCCCGCCGGACCGGGCTGGCGGTCGCCGGTCTCGCAGGCCTCCTCGTGGCCGGCGGTCTCGGCGGTGGGCTCTGGCTGCGGCACGGCATGCGGGAGGACCTCCCCCAGGTCGCGGGGCGGCGGCGCGTTGCCGGTCTCTCGGCTCCGGTGAGCGTCGACCGGGACGCCCTCGGCGTGCCGGCGATCCGCGGCGCGAGCCGGCGCGACGTGGCCTTCGCCACCGGGTTCGTCCACGCCCAGGACCGGCTGTTCCAGATGGAGATCCTGCGCCGCCGCTCGGCGGGCCGCCTGTCGGAGCTGATGGGCGGGTTCACCCTCGAATCGGACCTCGCGGTCCGCAAGTACGGGCTGCGCGAGCGGGCGCGGCAGGCCTTCGAGAGCAGCTCGCCCGAGGTGCGGAGCCTCCTCGAGGCCTACGCCGCCGGGGTGAACGCCGGACGCGCCTCGCTGCGCCAGATCCCCTTCGAGTTTCTCCTGCTGGGCGGCGAGCCCGAGCCCTGGAAGCCGGAGGACTCCTTCCTCGTCCTCCTCACCATGTATCTCCAGCAAGCCGGCCCGGACGGCTCCTACGAGTCCACCCTGGCGCTGATGCGCGACCGTCTCCCCGCGCCACTGTTCGCCTTCCTGACCCCCGCCGGCACCGAATGGGACGCGCCGCTCGCGGGCGGCCCGCTGCCGGCGCCCCCGCTGCCCGGCCCCGAGGCCGTCGACCTGCGGCGGCGACCCGCGGCGGCGGCGCGGCTGAGCCCCATCGAGACCGGGGCGGTCCACCGGGCGGCGAGCAACGCCTGGGCGGTCGACGCCCGGCACTCCGCGAGCGGCGCCGCGCTGCTCGCCAACGACCTCCACCTCGACATCTCGGTGCCCAACCTCTGGTACCGCGTCTCGCTCTCCTGGCCCTCGGCTTCCGGGGCGCCCGAGCGGGTGACCGGCGTGACCCTTCCCGGAGCTCCGGCGGTGGTGGTGGGGAGCAACGGGCGCGTCGCCTGGGGCGTCACCAACGCGGGGGTCGACGTCAGCGACCTGATCCTCCTGGACGTCGATCCCGCGCATCCGGACACCTACCGCACTCCGGAGGGCCCGCGGCGCTTCGAGACGAGCCGCGAGGCCGTCCATCTGCGGGGAGGGGATGAGAAGACGGTGACCGTGACCAGGACGGTCTGGGGACCCGTGGCCGGCAAGGATGCCGGCGGGCGGCTCCGCGCCGTCCGCTGGACCGCCCTGGAGAAGGATGCCGTCGACTTCGAGATCCTCGGCCTGGAGGCCGTCCGCGACGTGAACGAGGCGCTCGCCGTGGCCCACCGCAGCGGCGTGCCCGCGCTCAACTTCGTGGCCGCCGACGCCGGGGGGCACATCGCCTGGAGCGTGATGGGGCGCCTGCCACGGCGGGTCGGCTTCGACGGCCGCCTGCCGGTCTCCTGGGCGGACGGGTCGCGCCGCTGGGACGGCCTGCTGCCCCCCGACGAGATCCCGCAGATCGTCGACCCCGCTCCCGGCCGGGTCTGGAGCGGCAACCAGCGGGCGGTGGACGGCGACAGTCTCGCCAGGCTCGGGGACGGCGGCTACCGCCTGTCGGCCCGCGCCCACCAGATCCGCGACTCCCTCCTGGCCATGGAGCGTCCCACCGCCGAGGACCTGCGCCGGCTGCAGCTCGACGACCGCGCCCTCTTCCTGCGGCGCTGGCGCGATCTCCTACTCTCCGCCCTCACCCCCCGGGCGATCGCCAGGGACCCGCGCCGGCGCGAGCTGCGGGACCTGGTCGATAAGTGGGGAGGCCACGCCGCGGTCGACTCCGCCGGCTACCGCATGGTGCGCACCTTCCGCAACTTCCTGGCGGAGAGCGTCTTCGACAGCCTGACTGCGCCGTGCAGACGGGCCGATCCGAGCTTCAGCTATACCGGGAACGTCGACCAGTGGGAGGGCCCCCTGTGGGCCCTGATCACCGCGCGGCCGCCTCACCTCCTCGATCCCCGCTACGCGACCTGGGACGACCAGCTCCTGGCCGTCGTGGACCGCATGATGGGGTACTTCCCGGCCCCTCTGAGCGAGCGGACGTGGGGAGAGCGCAACACCATGGCGATCCGGCACCGCCTGAGCCCCCTGCTGCCGGGCGCCGGACGCTGGCTCGACATGCCGGCCCAGCAGCTCCCCGGCGACGACCACATGCCGCGCGTGCAGGATCCCAGCTATGGCGCGACGCTGCGCATGGTGGTCTCGCCGGGCCACGAGGAGCAGGGGTTCTTCACCATGCCGGGCGGGCAGAGCGGCAACCCCCTCTCGTCACACTACGGCGACTCCCATCCCGCGTGGGCGGACGGCAAGGCCGCGCCGTTCCTGCCGGGGCCTCCCGTGGACCGCCTCGAGCTGCTGCCCATCCGCTGACCGCCGCCGTATCCTTCTGGAGAGAGAGACCATGACCGATTCCTACATCCCGGAAAGCGCGATGGTGATCGCCGCCCATCCGGACGACGTCGAGTTCACCTGCGCCGGAACCCTGGCCCTCTGGGCGAGAGGCGGGGCCCGGCTCTGTTACGTCCTCTGCACCAGCGGCGAGGCGGGGATCGACGACCTCGCCGTGCCGCGCGAGCAGGCCGCCGCCACCCGGGAGGCCGAGCAGCGGGCCGCGGCGGCGGTGGTGGGGGAGGTGGACGTCGTCTTCCTGCGCCTCCCCGACGGCCTGCTCGAGCCGACCCTCGACCTCCGGAAGCGGCTGGTGCGCGAGATCCGCCGCTTCCGGCCCGAGGTCCTCATCTGCGGCGATCCCGAGCTGATCTGGATGGGGCCGGCCTTCCTGAACCATCCGGACCACCGCGCCGCCGCCAGGGCGGCCCTCGAGGCGGCCTGGCCGGCGGCCGGCCAGGTCAGCCTCTTCCGCGAGATGGCCGGCGAGGGTCTGCGCGCCCACCGGCCGCGCAAGATCTACATCACCGGCTGGGTCCAGCCCGGAGCCGACCTCTGGGTCGACATCGGCGAGACGCTGGAGGTCAAGATCGAGGCCCTGAAGGCCCATCAGAGCCAGGTCTCCGGCGATCCCGGAGCGTTCATCAGGAACTGGGCCGCGGGCAACGCCCAGGGCAAGGAGATGGGCTACGCCGAGGCCTTCCGCACCGTCACGCTGGTGCCGGACGACGTCTGGCCGAAGACCCGTGGGGAGCGGTCCTGAGCGGGTCCGTGGAGGCGTCCATGAAGAGACCGCGCGAGGGATCCCCGGACGGCAGGATCCGGCTGCTCTACATCTCGTCCATCAACGTCCGCTGGCTGCACCTCGAATGGGTGAGCGAGGAACTGGACCGCGAGGCGTTTGACCTCTCGTTCCTGCTGCTCTCCCTGGTCGAGAACCCGCCGTCGCTCGAGCCGTTCCTGGCCGCGCGCGGCATCCCGTTCCGGCGGCTCGACTGCAAGCTGAACGCGCGGAGCATCCTGGGCGCCGTGCGGGAGGTCTACCGCCACTGCCGGCGGGAGCGGATCGAGATCGTCCACACCCACATCTTCTTCGCCAGCCTGGTCGGACTGCTGGGAGCCTTCCTGGCCGGCGTGCCGGCGCGCGTCAACACCCGCCATCACGCCAGCATGAACCACGGCAAGCCCTTCATGTGGCTCGACCGGCTGAGCAACCTCCTCGCCACCCACGTCGTCGCCACCTGCCGGATGCTGGCGCGGGTGCTCGGGCGGGAAGGGCTGCCGGACCGCAAGCTGCGGCTCCTGCCGCTGGGGATCGACCTCCGCCAGTTCTACGACGTCGAGGAGGCGGACGTGCGGGAGCTGGCGCGCAAGTACAATCCCGCGGGGGCCGCGCCGGTGATCGGCGTCATCGCCCGCTTCATCGAGATCAAAGGCATCCAGTACATCATCCCCGCCTTCAAGCGGCTGCTCGCGGACTACCCCTCGGCGTTCCTGGTCCTGGCGTACGCGGCGGGACCCTACCGCGGCGCCATCGAGGAACTGCTGGCGGAGATCCCTCCCGACCGCTACGTCCAGATCCCCTTCGAACGTAACGTCTTCGCGCTGTACCGGCTCTTCGACGTCTTCGTCCACGCGCCGATCGGTGAGGAGGAGGAGTCGTTCGGCCTCACCTACGTGGAGGCGCTGGCCGCCGGCGTCCCCTCCATCTTCAGCCTGGCCGGAGTCGCCTCCGAGCTGCTGGTCCACGGCCGCAACGCCTGGGTGGTGGAGCACCGGAACAGCGACCAGATCCACGAAGGGATGGTGAGGCTGCTGGGCGACCGCGAACTGCGCGAATCGTTCGTCCGCGAGGGGCGCGCCAGCGTCGACCCGGCGTACAGTCACCTCCGGATGGTGCGCGGGCTCGAGGAGATGTACCGGGAGATCCATCGGCGGCGCGCCGCCGGCGGGCCTCAGGAGACAATGGTCCTGAACGTATAATAAATTTCTCGCATGAAGGGACTCCAACACGACAACGAGAAGGAGAGGCAGTATGATAATGCAAGACATCCGCTGGGCCTTGCACGTGATGCGCAGGAACCTCGGCGTCACGATCGCGGTGATCCTGTCGCTGGGACTGGCCATCGGAGCGAACACCGCGGTGTTCAGCGTGGTGAACGCCTTTCTTTTCCGCCCGCTGGCGATCGACAACGTCGACCGGATGGTCCGGGTCCGGGAGGATTTCTCCGCGCCGGGCGGGGACCCCGACACGCGTAGCGTCACCGCCTCGAACTACTTCGCGTGGAAGCAGAACAACCGCGTCTTCGCGGGGATGGCGGCCGGCACGGGCATCAGCCTGAACCTGACCGGCACGGGCGATCCGGAGCTGATCTCCGGCGCCGCGGTCACGGCCGACTTCTTCCCGCTCCTCGGCATCCGGCCGGCCTTCGGCCGCACCTTCCTGCCGGAGGAGGACCGTCCGGGGCAGAACCACGTCGTGCTGATCGGCTACAACCTGTGGAACCATCGCTTCGGCGGTGACCGCGGGATCCTCGGCAGGACCCTCACCCTGAACGGGCAGCCGCATACCGTGATCGGCGTCATGCCCCGTGGCCTGCGCCACCCCTACGACGCCGACATGTGGGTTCCCCTCGCCCTGGTGAACAACCCCGCGGACACCAACGGCTACTACGTGCCGGCCCGCCTGAAGCCGGGCATCACCCTGGAGCGCGCCCAGTCCGAGATGACCTCCCTCGTGCGCCATCTGGCGGAGCAGAACCCGGTGCCGAACGGCCCCACCTCCGCCAACCTGAGCCCGTTGCGCAAGGAGTTCGTGCACGACCTGGACAAGACCCTCTTCCTGCTGACCGCGGCGGCCGGCTTCGTGCTCCTGATCGCCTGCGCCAACGTCTCCAACCTCCTCCTCGCGCAGAGCCTCGGCCAGGGGACCGAGGTCGCCGTGCGGGTGGCGCTCGGAGCGAGCCGACGGCGCCTCGTCCGGCAGTTCCTCACCTACAGCATCCTCCTGGCCCTGTTCGGCGGCCTCCTCGGCGTGCTCCTGACGTTCTGGAGCGTCAAGCCGCTGGTCGCTCTCGGCCCGGTGGAAGCGCTCGGAGAGTTCGACATCGAGCCGCGCATGGACCTGCCGACCTTGGGTTTCACGCTCCTCTCGACCCTGGTGGTCGGCGTGATCTTCGGCGTCCTGCCCGCCCTGCGGGTGTCCAAGGCCAACCCCAACGAGTACCTGAAGGAGGGGGGGAGCCGGTCGCGCACCATGGGTGCGGGTGGCCGCCGGCTGCTCGGCGCCTTCGTGGTCTCCGAGGTGGCGCTCTCGGTGGTCCTCCTCGTGGGCTCGGGCCTGGTGCTGCAGAGCTTCCTGCGGCGGCAGCACGAGCCGCGGGGCTTCGACCTCAACAACGTCCTCTCCTTCTCGGTCGCCTTCCCGGCCGCGCAGTACCACGACCTCGGCCAGAAGGCGGCGTTCATGAACCGCGCCCTCGACCGGCTGCGCGCGATCCCCGGGCTGGCGGGGGTGGCGGCGACCTCCACCCAGCCGCTGTCGCCGGGCCAGATCTACGCCAGCTTCAACGTCGAGGGGCAGCCCGCCAACAATGCCCGCGGCGGTCATCTCGCCCATCACCGGGCCGTCTCCTCGGACTACTTCGAGACGATGAAGATCCCCCTGATCAGCGGCCGCACCTACACCCGGCAGGACATCGAGGAGCCGCACAACGTCCTGATCGTCAGCAAGTCCTTCGCGGACCGCTACTGGCCCGGCCAGAACCCCCTCGGCAAGCGGATCAAGCGCGGCACCTATACGTCGGAAAACCCCTGGATGACCGTCGTCGGCGTCGTCGGCACGCTCAAGGAGACCCAGGACACGAGCGATCTCGAGATGGCGACCTCGGACGCCTGGTACATGCCCTACTCGCAGAACACCCAGCGCTTCCTCGACTCCATGGATTTCGTCCTCCGTTCCGACCGCAATCCGAAGTCGCTGATCCCGGCGGTCCGCCAGGCCATGCGCGAGGTCGATCCGAACCAGCCGATCTACGACATCGCGACCCTGCCGGAACGCCTCGACCGGCTGACCGGCCAGGAGCGGCTCAACGCCATGATCTACTCCGTGCTGGGCGCTTTCGGCCTCGTCCTCGCCGCCCTCGGCATCCACGGCGTGCTCGCCTTCTCGGTCAACCAGCGGCTGCGCGAGATCGGCATCCGCTCGGCCATGGGCGCCCGGCCGGGGCAGCTCCGGGGGATGGTGATGCGCTCCGCCCTGGTCATGATCGGGCTCGGGCTCGCCCTCGGCCTGGCCGGCTCCTTCGTGCTCACCCGCTTCCTGTCGGCGAAGCTCTACGAGATCGACGCCCACGATCCCGCCACCCTGGTCGGCGCGATGGCGGTCCTGGGCCTGATCGCCCTGGTGTCGAGCTTCTTCCCGGCCAACCGGGCGGCGAAGGTGGATCCGATACGCGCTCTGCGCTATGAGTGAGCCGCGGCGCTCCTGGCGCGAATCCGGCCTGGCCAGCTTCCTCCTCATCTGGCTCGGCCGGACCGTCTCGCTGCTCGGCTCGGCGTTCACCAGCTTCTCGATCGGCATCTGGGTCTATCAGGACACAGGGTCGGTGACCCGTTTCACGGCCACCGCCCTCTGCGCCGTGATCCCGCCCATCGTTCTCTCGCCCTTTCTCGGACCCATCCTCGACCGTTGGGACCGGCGATGGGCGATGATCGCCGGCGACGCTGGCTCGGCGCTGGCGACCCTGGTCCTCTGCGGGCTCTTCTGGACGGACCAGGTCCGGTTCTGGCACCTTTGCGTTCTGCTGGCCGCCATCGGCGCGTTCTGCAGCGTGCAGTTCCCGGCCTTCTCGGCCTCGATCACCCTGCTCGTGCCCAAGGAGCAACTGGGGCGCGCCAACGGCCTCGTGCAGTTCGGCTCCTCGCTGGCCACCCTGGTCGCCCCCCTGGCCTCCGGCGCCCTGGTGCAGACGATCCACATCAAGGGGATCGTCGTGATCGACTTCTTCTCCTGCTGCGCGGCCGCCGCCACGCTGCTCGCGGTGCGCATTCCGAAGCCGCCGCCCGGCCTCGCGGAGCGGGCCGCGCCGCGGCGCTCTCTGCTGGCCGACTCGGCGTTTGGGTGGAGCTTCATCCGGAGCCGTCCCGGCCTGCTCTCGATGCTCGTCCTGTTCTTCGGTTTCAACCTCACCAACACCATGGTGGAGAGCCTGATCACCCCGCTGTTGCTGAGCTTCGCCTCCCCGGCCGTGCTGGGGACCGTGGTCTCCGGAGCGGGGATCGGCATGGTCCTGGGCGGCCTGCTGGTCATGGTGTGGGGAGGGCCCCGCCGGAGGATGCCCGCCATCCTCGGTTTCCTGGCCCTGCAAGGGGGCATGCTGGCGGTCGGCGGCATGCGTCCGAACGCCTTCCTGATCGGCCTGGCGGCGTTCGTCTATCTGTTCTGCACCCCGATCATCAGCAGCTCCAGCCACGTGATCTGGCAGAGCAAGGTGCCTCCCGACATCCAGGGACGCGTCTTCGCGATCCGCCAGATGATCGCGACGTCGGCGCTGCCGCTGTCCTACCTGCTGGTGGGCCCCCTCGCGGACTACGTCTTCGAGCCCCTGATGGCCGCCCATGGCCCCCTCGCCGCGAGCCTGGGGCACTTCCTGGGAGTAGGACGGGGGAGGGGGATCGGACTGTTCCTGGTCGTCCTGGGCGGTGTGATGCTGCTCGTCAGCCTCGTTGGCTTTCAGCACTCGGCCCTGCGCGACGTCGAGAGAGACCTGCCCGACGCCGTGCCCAATCCAACCTGAGCGCTCAGAGAGCCGGAGCGCTCACGTCCTTCACCCAGAGGTCGACGGAGCCCTCCCGCTCCCGGGTGAAGACGAGCTTGCCGGCGCGCGACCACTGGGGGTGGGTGACTTCATCCCCCGCGTTCGGCACCACCACCCGGAGGTCGCCCCCGTGGGCGTTCATGACGAGGATCTGGAAGGCTCCGGAGCGGTTCGAGGCGAAGACGATGCGCCCGTCCGGCGTCCAGGCCGGATAGCCGTCGAAGGCGGGGCTGCGCGTCAGGTTCACGGCGTGGCCGCCGTCCCCGTCCATGACGAAGACCTCGGAGTTGAAGTTGGACGGCTTGCCGTCCGAGTCCATCCCGGGCTCCTTCAAACGGCGCCGGAAGGCGATCTTCCGGCCGTCCGGCGACCAGGAGGCGTAGGTGTCCCAGAGGTCGTTGCGGGTCAGGCGCCGGAGGTCCGTGCCGTCCGCCTTCATCGTGTAGACCTCGTCGTTCTCGCCGTCGTCCCGGTTGGAGTTGAAGAGGATCCGGGCGCCGTCCGGAGACCAGTAGGGATGGCTGTCGCTGCCGGGATTGTGGGTGAGGTTCACCGGGTGCGAGCCGTCCGCGTCCATGACGTAGATCTCGTCGTTGCCGTCGCGGTCCGACTGGAAGACGATGCGGGCGCCGTCGGGGGACCAGGCCGGAGTCCCGTCCTCGGACGTGTCGCCAGTCAGGCGCTTGAGCCCGGAGCCGTCGGCATTCATGACGTAGATCTGGCGCCTGCCCGTCCGGTTCGAATGGAAGACGATGCGGCTGCCGTCAGGGGACCAGAAGGGATAGCTGTTCTCGATCGCGGTCAGCTTCTGGAGATCGCCGACCTTGACCGGATCGGCCTCCCCGAGCGCGGCAAAGGCTGCGGCCGCTGCCAGGAGTAGGAGGGAGCGGAGGGATTTCATGCCCAAGAAAGGAGGCCTCGATGAGATTCTACACCCGACAACATCTTTATTACTGCGGTATCGACTTCCACGCCCGCAGCCTCTACGTCTGCATCTTGGACCAGGAGGGCAAGACTCTCGCACACAGGAAGCTGCCCTGTGACCGAGAACAGCTGCTGAAGACTCTCGCCCCCTACCGAAAAGACCTGGCGGTCGCCGTCGAATGCCTCTTCTGCTGGTACTGGGTCGCTGACCTCTGCCACGAGCAGGGCTTCTCCTTCGTCCTCGGCCACGCTCTCTACATGAAGGCGATCCATGGCGGCAAGACGAAGAACGACCGGATCGATTCCTATAAGATCGCCGCCTTGCTGCGCGGTGGCAACCTCCCTACGCCTATGTCTTTCCCCGCCAGATGCGCGCCACCCGCGACCTGCTGCGCCGGCGACTGTTCTTCGCCAGGAAGCGAGGGGAGCTTCTGGCCCATATCCAGAACACCAACACCCAGTACAACCTGCCGGCCCTGGAGGAGCGCGCCGATAAGACCAAGGATCGAGGGGCCATTATCGAGCACTTCGACGACGAAACCGTCCAGATTTCCATCGCCTCCGACGTGGCCCTGCTCGACAGCTACGACCAAGTCATCCGCGACATGGAGCTCTACCTGATTCATGAGGTCCGCAAGGACCACAACCGGGAGTCTATCTTCTCCGCTCCATCCCGGGCATCGGAGAGATCCTCTCGCTGACCTTGCTCTACGAGATTCACGATCTCAGCCGCTTCCCCCGGGTCCAGAACTACCTCTCCTAGGCTCGCCTGGTGAAGGGAACCCATCAGTCGGCCGGCAAGACGAAAAGCGGGCCGGAGGCAAGATGGGCAATGTTCACCTCAAGTGGGCCTTCTCCGAAGCGGCCGCCCTGTTTCTGCGCTGCAACCCGATCGGCCAAAAGTAATGGCGAACTTATGGCGGTTTCCCGACAGGCTCCTAGGCTCACTCTTCCCGCAGAGCCACCATTGGCGCGACCTGCGTCGCCCTGCGAGCCGGGAAGTAGCTCGCCGCCAGGGCCACCACGACCAGCAGCACGGGCACTCCGGCGAAGGTGGTCAGGTCGGTGCTGCTGACCCCGAACAGCAGGCTGGACATCAGGCGGGTCAGCGCCAGGGCGGTGACGATCCCAGCGATTAGGCCGAGAGCGGTGAGCTTCATCCCCTGTCCGACGACCATGCTCCGCACGCTGCCGCGGTCGGCCCCGAGGGCCATCCGGATGCCGATCTCGTGCGACTGCTGGTTGACGGTATACGAGAGCACG
>Ga0308176_10000067_pt1 | contig 67311 bp, 35 predicted proteins | sample PhyCR2_3_FD_203890 | JGI IMG/M metagenome (GOLD analysis project Ga0308176, IMG submission 203890) | Soil microbial communities from UC Gill Tract Community Farm, Albany, California, United States - DLSLS.C.R2 | ecosystem: Environmental > Terrestrial > Soil > Agricultural land | place: USA...
TGCGCCGCGTGGCGCAGGATGCCATCGTGACACTCGGGGTGTGCGATCACCTCGGCGTCGGGGTTCTGCGCCATCAGCTCGATCAGCCGGCGCTCGCTGAACGTCTCGTGCACGACGCAGGTGCCTTGCCAGCACACCAGATCGGGGCGCTGGGCGGCCTTGGCGACGAACGCGCCCAGGTGGCGATCCGGGGCGAACACGATCTTCTGGTCACCGAGCGCCTGGACGATCTTGACCGCGTTCGACGACGTGCAGATCACATCCGAGAGCGCCTTCACCTCGGCGCTGCAGTTGATGTAGCTGACGACGGTGTGGCCGGGGTACTTCGCGAGCCAGCGCTCGAACGCCGGCGCCGGGCAGCCGTCGGCCAGCGAGCACCCGGCGTCCAGATCGGGCACGACGACGACCTTGTGCGGGTTCAAGATCTTCGCGGTCTCGGCCATGAAGTGAACGCCGCAGAACGCGATGACATCCGCCTCGGTCCTGGCGGCGGCCTGCGACAGCTGGAGCGAATCGCCGACGTGGTCGGCCAGATCCTGCAGCTCGTCCTCCTGGTAGTAGTGCGCGAGGATCACGGCGTTGCGCTCGCGCTTGAGGCGCCGGATCTCCGCTTCGAGCTCCACGGCGCCGAGGCGAGGATCGACGTCGAGCACGATCGGTGGTGGGTTGCCGGCGACAGGCAGGTGGCGGTCCATGGCAAAGTCCTAGCACGCGGGAGTGCCCCCATGAGATGCCCGGCGGTGCGGGAGCGTTGCACCTATCGCGAGGTTAGCGTCCGGTGCGGTGGGGGTGCAGGAGCGCCGAGCATACGCTAACGTAGCGGGCCCGTGCCCGCTCTGGCGATCGAGCCCAACACCCGGATCGGCCGGTACCGCGTGATCCAGGCACTCGGACGCGGCGGGATGGCCGGGGTCTACGAGGTCGAAGACGATACCGGCCAGCGCTTCGCGCTCAAGGCGCCGATCGCCGACGTCAACGCCAGCGGCGACGCCACTCGCCGGTTCGCGCGGGAAGCCAACGCCTTGCGCATGCTCGATCACCCGAACCTGGTCGCCGCCGTCGACGTGTTCGTGGAGGCCGGCTACCTCTTCCTCGTGATGGAGAAGGTCTTGGGTCAGACGCTCGGCCAGGCGCTGTCGGTCGCGTCGCCGGACGGCGGCCGCCCCACCAGGGCACCGCTTGCGCCGCGCCGCGCGCTGGTCATCGCGCGCCAGATCCTCGAGGGCGCCGGCCACGCGCACGCGCACGGCCTGGTGCATCGCGATCTCAAGCCCGACAACATCATCCTGATCGACATGGGCGGCTGGGAGCGCGTGAAGATCATCGACTTCGGGATCGTCAAGCTGAGCGGCGACGCCGCGGCGGCGTTCGGGGCGGGGGCGCTGACCAACGCCGGCCTGGTGGTCGGTACCCCGGCCTACATGGCTCCCGAGCAGGCGCTCGGCCGCATGGTCGATACCCGCACCGACCTCTACGCCGCCGGCGTGCTCTTGTTCGAGATGCTCACGGGGCACCTGCCGTTTCACGATCCCGATCCGATCAAGCTGATGACCCTTCACGTGAAGGCCCGCGTGCCGCGCATCGACGAGCTCACGAACAACGCCGCGTGGGCGACGCCGCAAGTCTGCGCGCTGGTTGCGGGGGCGCTGGCCAAGGACCCAGCGCATCGCTTCGCCAGCGCCGAGAGCATGATCGCGGCGCTCGAGGACGCGTTCTATTCGATCGACCATCTCTGACGTCCCGTACGGGCACATGAAACACCCCGTGTGGGGTTGACGCTTTCGTACCCAGGATCTCGGGAAGAGGCATTCTCCGTTCACCGCTCCGCGCTCCGCCGCTCCAGCGCGCTGGCTATCCGCCACAGCGGATTTCGGGCGGCACATCCATCGTCACCGTGCTCGTCTCACCTGCGACATTCTGCCAGCGTGTGAGACCAGCCCCACGGCGCGTCGATACCTTCCGCATCTCCTCCCGGACGACGCTCATTTTGCGCGGGGCGGGATCTTCGTCGGGAGCGGCGCATGCGCGAGCGGCGATGTGATGAACCGCATACAACGAACTCTCCCTAGTACTACGCATCAGACTTGTTTTTGAATCGATGCTGCGATGGCACCGACGAGTACGAAACAGACATTTGCATAGTCCCCATGACGAACCTATTTCACTCGCCGCGATGGGGTGGTAGCCATGGAGAATGGGATACCTCGTCGATGGCGTCTGGCACACGGGGTGGTACGAGCCAGATGCCCAGGGCGCGTTCCGCCGGCCGGCGACCAGGTTTCGCAACCGGCCTCGTGACGTCGCGGCTGGCCGCTACCACCTGTACGCCTCGTGGGCGTGTCCGTGGGCGCACCGAGCGATGATCGTGCGCGCGTTGCGCGGGCTGACCAGGGCCGTCGGGGCCACCATCGTCGGCCCGCTCATGGGCGATGACGGCTGGCCGCTGCGCGCCGAAGATCCGGACCCGATCGGCGGCGCGCGGCATCTCCGCGAGGTCTATCTCCGGGCCGATCCCAGCTACACCGGCCGCGTCACCGTGCCAGCCCTGTGGGATCGCGAGACCAACACGATCCTCAACAACGAGTCGCGCGACCTGATGCGCATCTTCGATGTCGATCTCGCCGCGCTGGCGCGCGACCCGATGGAACCGACGCTGGCTCCCCCCGAGCTCATCGGTGAGATCGATCGCGTGCTCGACGCGATCTACGAGCCGATCAACAACGGCGTCTACCGCGCCGGGTTCGCGACCACGCAGGCGGCCTACGACGCCGCCGTGACCGAGGTGTTCACGGCGCTCGCGCACTGGGACGCCGTCCTCGGGGACCAGCCGTTCGTCTGCGGCACGCGGATGACCGAGGCCGACATCGCCCTGTTCACCACGCTGCTGCGGTTCGACGTCGTCTACTACGCGCACTTCAAGTGCAACGTGAAGCGCCTGCGCGATCACCCGAACCTGTGGCGGTTCACCCGGCGGCTGTACCAGCATCCCGGGATCCGGCCGACCTGCCACCTCGACGACATCAAGAAGCACTACTACTGGAGTCAGCCCACCGTGAATCCGACGCGGATCATCCCGCTGGGGCCATCGCTCGAGGCCGAGCTGGCGGCACCGCTCTGAAGGCAGGCAGGCAGGCCGGCCGATCGCCTGGGGCCGGATCGGCCGCCGCTCGGTCGTTCGCCGATCGCCTGGGTCACAAGGCCGGCCGGCCGCGGATCAGGTGCAGCACCACCAGCAAGATCACCGAGCCGATGAAGGCGACGAAGATCGTGCCGGCGAGGCCCGTGAACGGTGTCTGCCAGCCTGCGGCGCTGAATAGCCAGCCGCCGATGAAGGCGCCGACCACACCGATCACGATATCGATGAGGATGCTGCCACCGGAGCCGACCAGCAGCGATGCCAGCACGCCGGCGATCAGTCCAACGATGAGCCAGGTAAGGAGGTCCATGCCTCGAGCTGGAGCATCGTATGTGCCAATCGGTGAGATCGCGGCCAAGCTACAGGGATCCTGGGTCGTGGTCTGAGCGTGAACGCTCGATCGGTGTCTCGGCGCTCGCAGGCGCACCCCCGGGCGCTTCCCCCGCGCGGCTCGGGCGCTCCTCGGCGCCTCCGTGTCCTCGGCGCGCATCGGGCATCGGCGCCCATCGGCGCCACCGAAGACGTGTAGCCGCCGCGGCGCGATTTGCGTAGCTCGCAAGCGAGCTAGGCTCGGCGCATGAGAAGACTGGTAGTGACGACCTTCGTTTTCGCGATCGTGCTCGCCGCGCGGGCAACGCCGGCACGCGCGGACTTCGGGATCGGGATCTTCCTCGGTGATCCCTCGGGGCTCGATCTCAAGATCGGGCTCACCAACCGCACGAGCCTCGACATCGTGCTGGGCTTCGAGACGTTTCGCGACACCCACGCCAACTACGGGCACCTGACGTATCTCGTGACGCCGGTGGTCGCGCACGGCGACTCGGTGCTCGTCCCGATCCGCCTCGGTATCGGCGCCGCGCTGTACGGCGGAACCGGTGATCTCGACTTCGCGGTCCGTGCGCCCGTCGAGGTCGCGCTCCGGTTGCGCAACGCGCCCCTGGAGTTCTACGGCGAGCTCGCCCTGGCGTTCACGCTGTTCGATCCGCACGAGGACGCCCTCCAGGCCGATCTGCAGGGCGGCCTGGGCTTTCGCGTGTTCTTCTGACCGGGCCGGGAGCGGGCCTGGCCGGTTCCGGCTAGTGCTTGGTCCAGCGGTCGATCCAGGCCAGCACCTCCTCGTGCCAGAGCTTGGCGTTCTGTGGCTTGAGCACCCAGTGGTTCTCGTCGGGGAAGTACAGGAACCGGCTGGGGATGCCCTTGCGCTGCAGCGCCGTGAAGGTCGACATCCCCTGGGTATCGACGACGCGATAGTCGAGCCCGCCGTGGATCACCAGGGTCGGCGTCTTCCAGTTCTTCACCAGGTCGATCGGGTTGTGCTTGGTGTAGCCCTCGGGTTTCTCCCACGGCAGCCCGCCGTGTTCCCACTCGGCGAACCACAGCTCCTCGGTGTCGAAGTACGCCATGCGCTCGTCGAGGTTGCCGTCGTGCACGACGAGCGCCTTGAAGCGATCGGTCTTGCCGTTGATCCAGTTGATCATGTAGCCGCCGTACGAGGCGCCGAGCGCCGCCATCTTGGTCTTGTCGAGCCAGGGGTACTTCTCGAGCGCGGCGTCGAGGCCCATCATCAGATCGTCGTAGGGCGCGCCGCCCCAGTCGTTGGAGATCGCGTCGGTGAACGCCTGGCCGTAGCCGGTCGAGCCGTGGAAGTCGATCATCACGACGCCGAACCCGTGACCCGCGTAGACCTCGGGGTTCCAGCGGTAGTGGAAGTGGTCGCCGAAGCTGCCCTGCGGGCCGCCGTGGATGAGGAACGCGACCGGCGCCTTGCCGCCGGTGAACCCGGCCGGCTTGATGACGTAGCCATGCACCGTGTCGCCCTTGGCGCCCTTGAACGAGAACTGCTCGTACGCGCCCCAGGTGATCGCCTTGACCCGCGCATCGTTCAGGTGCGTGATCTGCCTCAGGTCACCGCCGTCGAGCTTGGCGCTGTAGAGCTCGCCGGGCGACGTGAGCGTGTCGCGGACGAAGACGAGGCGGTCGCCGGCCGGGCGCGGCGCCCCGTTGGTGCCCTTGTCGACCAGGAGCTTCGCGGCCCCGCTCGCCACGTCGACCGCGAACACCGAGTGGTTGCCGACGTTGTCGGCCTCGGTGAAGATCGTCCGGCCGTCGGGGCTCCACGTGATCGATCCCGCGGAGCGGTCCCAGCCCTCGGTGAGGACGCGCGGCTTGCGCGTCGCCAGGTCGATGACGGCGATCCGCTCGCGATCGGCCTCGAACCCGGCCCGCTTCATCATCCGCACGGCGATCAACTTGCCGTCGGGCGAGAACGTCGGCGAGAAGTCGTACGCCGGGTTTTCGGCTGTGAGGTCGACGGGCTTGGTCCTGCCATCCGCGGCGACGAGGAACACGTCGGTGCCGGTGCGCCACGCATTCTCGCGACCCGCGGTCCGCGCGACGAACGCGACGGACTTGCCATCGGGCGAGACGCTGACCTCGTCCATGCCGCCGAACGGCTGGGTCGGCGAGTCGGTCGCCTGTCCCGGCGTCAGGTCCTTCGCGTCGTCGGCCTTGCCGCCGGCCTCGGGCGCCGTCCACACGAACAGGTGCGAGTACTTGCCGTCCTCCCAGTGATCCCAGTGCCGGAACAGCAGCTGGTCGTAGGCGCGGACCTTCAGCTTGGACTTCGCGCGGTCGTCGTCGCGCTTGACCGACTCGGCGATCGACTTTGCATCCGGCCACACCTCGACCGCGAGCACGAGGTGCTTGCCATCGGGGAACAGCTTGAAGCCGTTCACGTCGGCGGGCAGCTTGGTCACGGCTTCGGCCTCGCCGCCGGTCGGCCGGATCCGCCACACCTGCGACGAGCCCGAGCGCGACGACGTGAAGTAGATCCACGTCCCGTCGGCCGACCACTGCGGATCCTGGTCGTTCTCGAGGTGGGTCGTGAGCTGCTTGACGCTCGACCCGTCGGTGGCGGCGAGCCAGACGTCGGTGCGGCCGCGGTTGGCGTCGAGGTCGGTGTCGCGGACGGTGAACGCGACCTGCTTGCCATCCGGCGAGACGGCCGGATCGCCGATGCGCCGCATCGCGAGCATGTCATCGATCGTAAGGCCCTTGGCCGCGGCGGGCGCGCCGGCCAGGAGGAGCGCGAGGAGCGCGAGCTGGTGCTTCATGACCGTGGAGTATCACGGTCGGCGCGCGCGCTGCGCCTGGAGTTATCGATCGCCGCTGGCGCCGCCGGCGCCTGGTGCGCGTTCGGGCGCGCCTCTCGGTGCGCGGTCACCGGCGGCCTTGGCCACGTAATGACCGGCGGCGATCAGGCCGAGCGCGGCGGCCAGGCCTGCCGCGGGCAGCGCGCAGGCCGGCGCGAGGGCGATGACGCCCAGCGCGAGGAACTGCGCGATCGTCGCGATCTTGCCGAACACGTCGGCGCGCAGCGCGCGGTGCGGCGTGCGGCGCGCCAGGTAGATCGCGAGCAGCGGGACCAGGACGATCTCGCGGGCGCCGACGAGCGCGATCACCACGAGATCGTGCGTGTGGAAGGCGATCGCGGCGAGCACGATCGCCACGAACAGCTTGTCGACCGCCGGATCGAGCCAGCCGCCGATATCCGGACCGCGGCCGCCGCGACGCTTGACCCACCGCGCGATCCGCCCGTCGGCGGCATCGGTGACCGCGGCCAGCGCGAGCAGCGCGGCCGACCACGCCGGATCCCCCCACATCCACACCAGCGCGAGCGCGAGCGGGATCCGCGACAACGTCAAGGCATGCGCGACCCACACGGGCTGCGTCTACCATGCGGGGCGCCGGGGGCGGGCGTGCCATCCGGATCGGCGTTCCGCGACCGGCAGCCGTGCTACGCTTCGTGAGATGAAGGTGACGATCCGCTACTGCAGCTCCTGAGGGTATCGCCCTCGCGCTGCCCGGGTGGCAGCCCAGTTGAAGCAAGACCTTGGCGTGGACGCCGCGCTGGTCGTCGGCGGCTCGGGTGAGTTCACCGTGTGGGTCGATGACGCGAAGGTCATCGAGAAGCGAGGGGGGAGATTTCCGGAGCCCAGGGACGTGAGCGCGGCGGTGCGTGCCGCTACGACGTGACGACGACGCGCGACGTGCGAATGCGCGCGCCCCACGAAACGCGACCCTCCGCCTGAGGCGAGCACGACGCCCGGAACCGTTCGCGAATGGAGCGGTATCGTGCTTGCACTGCCCATTGGCAAATTTTACCCCGGAGGATTTGCCATGACGCTTCGTGCACTCGCCATCATCACCGCGCTTGCCGCTCCAACGCTCGCGAGCGCCGGTGACAAGACACCATCGACCGACAAGGCAACTGACAAGACCACCGACAAGGCCGACAAGTACAGCGCCGACGAGGTGAAGATCTTGGCGCATCTCCACCACGTCAACCAGATGGAGATCGACGTCGGCAAGGCCGCGCAGAAGAGCGGCACTGCCCGCGTGAAGAGCTACGGCGACACGCTCGAGAAAGACCACAAGAGCGCCGATGCCGATCTCACCGCGTTCGCCAAGAAGCGCGGCCTGCGCACGATTCCGGCCGACAAGCCGGACACCGACGCCGAGAAGCAAGAGCAGAAGGACATGAACGCCCAGGTGGCTCACCTGAAGACGCTCAAGGGCGCAGAGTTCGACAAGGAGTTTCTGACGATGATGGTGACCGGCCACGAGAAGGAGGTCGCCCGGATCGACACCGCCATCAACACCACCAGCAGCGACCAGGATTTCCAGACGTTCCTCAAGTCGGTCAAGCCGGTGCTGCAGCGTCACGAGGACGAAGCCCGCGAGCTGCAGAAGAACCCACAGGCGTCCGCCGACTAGCATTCGCCGCAGACCAGACCCGCCCAGCCCCGCGTGCGTCGCAAGCCAGCGTGCGCGCGGTCTCCAGAACTGTGCCCGGCCTACCTGGGGCGTCGCTATCAAGCCGCGATCTCCCCTATCCGGCGTCGGGTGATGGCACACTGCCCGCGCTCGCAGCGTCCTTCACCTTGTCCCCAGGAGTCAGGCATGCGCTCGGTCCGCTTCGGTAGTTTTGTCGGCGCCCTCGTGATCTCGTTCAGTCTCCCCGTCGTGGCACGGGCCGGAGGTGATGCCGCCGCCGGCAAGGCCAAGGGCACGGCGTGCCAGGCTTGCCACGTCTCCGAGGCCAAGGCCGGTGACACGCCTCACCTCGCCGGCCAGCGTGAGACCTATGTCGCCAAGCAGCTCAAGGCGTTCAAGGCCGGGGACCGCAAGAACCCGGTGATGAGCGCGATCACCACCGTGCTGAGCGACGCCGACATCGACAACCTGTCGGCGTTCTGGGCCGGCCAGCCCGCCGGCAGCGATACGACGGTGACGCCCGAGATCGCGGCGGTCAAGAAGTCGAAGATGACGTTCCCGAAGGACTTCCCCAAGGGTTTCACGATGTACGCGTCGGTGAACAAGGAGGACCAGGCCGCCGTGGCCCAGCAGTACGTCAACAGCGTCGGGCTCGCGGCGGTCAAGGCCGGTAAGCCCATGCCCGATGGCAGCGTGATCATCGTGGTCAACCTCGCCGCGAAGCTCGGCGCCGACAAGAAGCCGATCGCCGGCAAGGACGGCAACTGGCAGACCGACACGATCAAGGGCTACGAGGGCATGGAGTCCCGCGCCGGCTGGGGCAAGGATGTCCCCGAGCTGATCCGCAACGTCAACTGGAACTACGCGCTGTTCGGCGTCGACAAGGCTCCCAAGACCGAGGTCAACCAGGCGATCTGCCTCGCCTGCCACATACCGGCGGCCAAGACCAGCTACGTGTTCAGCTTCGCGAAGATCCAGGCCAAGGCGGCCGCGAAGTAGCCGCCGCCCGACCGGTCAGCGTTCCGGCGCGGCGCGCGATCGGCTTCATCCGCTCCCCGCCAGCAGCGCCTCGAGCTCTTGCTCGGTGATCACCTGCACGGCGTGCTTGTGCGCCGCCTCGAGCTTGGCCTTGCCGGTGTCGGCGCCGGCGACCAGGTACGTCGTCTTCTTGCTGACCGAACCGGCGACCTTGCCCCCGGCCGCCTCGATCCGCTTCTGGACGTCGGCGCGCGGCGCCGTCAGCGTGCCGGTCACGACCAGGGTCTTGCCGGACAGCGGGCCGGAGGTGGCCGCCCGGACCGGCTGCGTCGGATCGACGCCGCGCGCGGCCAGCTTGTCGAGCACGACGGCGACGTGGGGATCGCGCAGGAAGCGGTCGACGCTCTGGGCGATCGTCTCGCCGATGCCGTCGATCTCGCACAGCTCGGCGACGAACGCCTCGGAGGTGACCCGCGCCGCCGCCGCGCGCAGCGCCGTGAGCGTGCCGTACTTCTCGGCGATCGGCCGCGCGAGCACGCCGCCGAGGTTGGCGATACCGAGCGCGGCGAGCAGGCGGGCAAACGTCGCGTCCGCCCTGGCCTTGGCGATCGCCGCGATCACGTTCTGGGCCGACAGCTTGCCGAACCGCTCGAGCTTCTCGAGCTGGTCCGTGGTCAGGACGAACAGATCGGCGACGTCGTGGACGAGGCCGGTCTCGACCAGCTGGGCGACGACCTTCTCGCCGAGCCCGTCGATGTTCATCTGGCCGCGCGACGCGAAGAACTCGATCGCCGCGAGCTGTTGCGCCGGGCAGCCGAGCCGGTTGGGGCACAGGAGCGCGACCTTGCCGTCTTCGCGCACCAGCTCGGACTCGCACGACGGACAGTGCGTCGGCGCCGTGAACGCCGGCCCCGGGCCCTTCTCGGTCACGCCGAGGATCTGCGGGATGATCTCGCCGGCCTTCTCGAGCAGCACGCGATCGCCGTGGCCGAGCCCGAGCTTGGCGACGATGTCCCAGTTGTGGACCGAGGCGCGCGCGACCGTCGTGCCCGACACGTCGACCGGCTCGAGCCGCGCGACCGGGGTCACCGTCCCCGTGCGGCCGATGTTGCTCTCGATGCCCAGGAGCCGGGTCGTGACCTGGCGCGCGGGGAACTTGTAGGCGATCGCCCAGCGCGGAAACTTCGCGGTGGTGCCCAGCGCTCGGCGCTGCGCGAAGTCGTCGACCTTGATCACCAGACCGTCGAGCTCGTACGCCAGCTCGTCGCGGCGGTCGCGCCAGCTGTGGATGCATGCGGACAGCGCGTCCCAGCTCGCCGCGGCGGTATTGTGCGCCGACACCGGCAGGCCGAGCGCGCGGATCCGCTCGAGCGAGGCGAGGTGGCCGCTCGCGTAGCGCTCGCCGTCGACGACCTCGTAGAGGATCGTGCGCATCGGCCGCTTGGCGACCTCGCGCGGATCCATCTGCTTGATCGATCCCGCCGCGGTGTTGCGCGGGTTCTTGAACGGCTCCTCGCCGGCCTCGAGCCGCGCGGCGTTGATCGCCGCGAACTCCTGCTTGGTCATGTAGATCTCGCCGCGCACGACGATGTCGATCGGCTCGCGCAGCCGCAGCGCGACGCCCTTCACCATCCGCACGTTCGCGGTCACGTCCTCGCCGATCCGGCCGTCGCCGCGGGTCGCCCCGAGCGTCAGGAGGCCCGCCTGGTAGGTCAGCTCGATCCCGAAGCCGTCGATCTTGGGCTCGACCGAGAACACCGGGACGTCGCCGTCCAGCCCCTTGACCACGCGATCGAAGAACGCCTTCAGCTCGGCCTCGTCATAGGTATTGTCGAGCGACAGCATCGCGACCGGCCGCTCGACCTTGGGGAAGTCGGAGACCGGCGCGTGACCGACCCGGCGGGTCGGCGACCACTCGACCACCCAGTCGAGGTGGTCCGCCTCGATCGCGCGCAGCCGCTGGTTCAGCTGGTCATACTCGGCATCGCTGATCGTGGGGTTCGCCTCGACGTAGTACCGCCGGTCGTGCTCGGTCAGCTCGTCGACAAGCGCGAGGTAATCCTTGCGAGGATCGGAAGCCATGGGCGCGAGCATAGCCTCGATCCGGCCTTGCGCCTGGCTCAGTCGGCGAGGTGGTACGGGCGCTTCTTGCCCTCGATGAACGCGTCGATCGCCGGCTCGCCCAGCGGATCTTCGTCGAGCGAGAAGTCCGTGGCGGCCAGCTCCGGGACCTCGGCGTCGTCGGGCTCCACGGCCCGCACCGATCCCCGGGCGATCTCCCGCGGCGACCACGGCAGGTCGGTCTCGCGCTCTTCGAACCGCGAATCTTCCTGGGTGTCGGCCGCGGCGGTCGTGCTCGACGCCGCGGGGACGCTCCTGGCCGCGGCGCCGGCTCGTGCCGCCGCGGCGTGGCGCTCGGCGAGGAGCCGATCGAGCGTCTCGCGATCGGGCTTCTTGCCCACCACGCAGCCCGCCTTGACCGTGACGTGGAACGGCCCGCCGGCGAAGTAGGCGTCGATCGCTTCCTTGATGTACCAGAACACGTCCTGCATATCCTGGCCGCCGCCGGCGATCGCCTTCCAGTCGGCGAGCGGGCCGTACTCGATCACCGGCGCGAAGAAGAACTCGCGCGAGCTCCGGAACAGCAGCGAGAACTCCTCGACCTCGAGGCCACCGGTGAGGTTCGCCGCGGCCATGCAGTGCTCGACGTGGTCGAACGTCGGGTAACGCGTGAGGTAGTGATCGAGCCGGTCGAGCGCCTCGTGCTTGTCGTGCTTGACCAGCACCTCGCGGTACAGATCGTGGAACTCGTCGAACGTCCCGGCGAGCGGGAGCGTGCAGCGGACCTCGCCGGCCGGCTTGGCGACGCGCGCGAAGTCGCGCAGCGCGGCCTCGATGCTGGGCATGTCCCCGAGGCCCAGGTTACACACCACGAGATCGTAGACCTCGTCGGCAAACGACAGCTTGGGTACCGCGCTCTCGGTGCGAAAGAACACCCCCTTCTTGCCGAGCGGGCCGAGCTCGGCGACCTTGCGGCGCACGACGTCGAGCATCGCGCTCGAGGCGTCGATCGCGATCAGCCGTGACCCCTCGCCCATCCGGCGCAGGATCTCGATCGTCGGCGCACCGGTGCCGCACGAGATATCGAGCACCTGGCCACGCTCGGGCAGGGCCAGGTCGCGTAGCAGCAGCTTGCCGAAACGTGATCCCCAGCATGGCGCGATCTCGTCATCGTAGATGCGCGCCAGCTTCTCGATCTTGAAGGTTCGCTTGGCCTGGACGGTCACGACAACGACCAGAGTGCGAGCCAAGAATACACAACCATGGCCGTGACTCTATGGATATTTCCTGATCTCGAAGGGTTGCTGCGGTCGGGACGCGCATGCAGGTCGCGCTATCGTCGACGCAGGCCAGGCGCCCGAGGGAAGCCGGATCCCCGTACGCCCACCTGGGACGACATGGCGCTAGACATACCCCAGGTAGGATCTTGTCCGTTATTGTAGTTATTGGCGACGGCGAGACAGCTCGTCTCGGTCGGAAGCGCCCACGGCGCGCTCTGGAGTTGTCAGGGCCGCCACATCACAGTGACAGGTAGTCACCGTCAGTCACCGTCAGTCGCCGTCAGTCACCGTCAGTCACCGTCAGTGAGGATCGTCGCCACCGGCATAGATCTTCTGCCCGCCCTCGCGAAACTCGGCGGCCTTCGCGGCGAGCCCGGCCTCGATGTCCCCGGCCGCGAGATCCTGCTGTCTGGCCATCTGGCGCACCTCCTCGGTGATCTTCATCGAACAGAACTTCGGACCGCACATCGAGCAGAAGTGCGCGCCCTTCGCGGCCGGCGCCGGCAGCGTCTCGTCGTGAAAGTCCTTGGCGGTATCCGGATCGAGCGAGAGGTGGAACTGGTCTTGCCAGCGGAACTCGAAGCGCGCCTTGCTGAGCGCGTTGTCGCGATCCTGCGCGCCGGGGTGGCCCTTCGCCAGATCGGCGGCGTGCGCGGCGATCTTGTACGCGATCACGCCGGCCTTGACGTCGTCGCGATCGGGCAGCCCGAGGTGCTCCTTGGGCGTCACGTAACACAGCATCGCTGTGCCGAACCAGCCGATCATCGCCGCGCCGATCGCGCTCGTGATGTGATCGTAGCCCGGCGCGATGTCGGTGACCAGCGGCCCGAGCGTGTAGAACGGCGCCTCCTTGCAGATCTTCATCTGCAGATCGACGTTCTCCTTGATCTTGTGCATCCCGACGTGGCCGGGGCCTTCGATCATCGTCTGCACGTCGTGCTTCCAGGCGATCTCGGTCAGCTCGCCGAGCGTGTCGAGCTCCGCGAGCTGCGCGCGATCGTTGGCGTCGGCCGTCGAGCCGGGACGCAGGCCATCACCGAGCGAGAACGCGACGTCGTACTTCTTCATCACCTCGCAGATCCGCTCGAACTCGGTGTAGAGGAAGTTCTCCTTGTGGTGCGCGAGGCACCACTTCGCCATGATCGAGCCACCGCGCGAGACGATCCCGGTCAGCCGGTTCGCGGTGTACGGGATGTACGCGAGCCTGACCCCGGCGTGGATCGTGAAGTAATCGACGCCTTGCTCGGCCTGCTCGATCAGCGTCTCGAGGTACATGTCGATATCGAGCTTCTCGGGATCGCCGCCGGCCTTCTCGAGGCACTGATAGATCGGGACCGTGCCGATCGGCACCGGCGAGTTGCGGACGATCCACTCGCGGGTCTCGTGGATGAGCTTGCCGGTCGACAGGTCCATCACGGTGTCGGCCCCCCACTTGACCGCCCACCGGAGCTTGTCGACCTCCTCGCCGATCGTCGAGGTCACCGCCGAGTTGCCGATGTTCGCGTTGATCTTCACCAGGAAGTTCTTGCCGATGATCATCGGCTCGCTCTCCGGGTGGTTGATGTTCGCCGGCAGGATCGCGCGGCCGCGCGCGAGCTCGTCGCGCACGAACTCTCCGGTGACGTTCTCGCGGATCGCGACGAACTGCATCTCGGGCGTCACGATGCCGCGGCGCGCGTAGTGCATCTGCGAGCGGTTGCCCGTGGGCTCGGCCGCGGCCCGCGCGTCGATCCACGGCTTGCGCAGCTTGGGGAGCCCGTGGTGCGGATCGAGCCCCTGCGGTCCGGACGTATCGTAGACATCGAACGGCGGCTCGCCGCCCTCGAGGTGAATCCGCCGGACCGGTACGCGCAGCCCGTCGCGCTCGACGTATACTTTTTCGGACGCCGGGAACCCCTCGATGGCCGGGAGGTTCGCGACCGGATCCGCACCTGCCTGCGGCAGCGAGCGCTTGCCGTTGCCGTTGCCGTTGGTGCTGCTGCCGTTGCCGCTAGTGTCGTGCTTGTCGTTCGAGCTCATCGCATCCTCCCTACGCCGGCATTACCCGGATCAGGTTCTGGGGTCGCACGCGTGTGTGCCTCTCAGCCTCGGCGCAGCATGCGCGGAAGCTCCCCCTGTGGAAGTTCTTGGTTCTTGGCCTCGGGCCTGGGCGGACCCTACCGCACCCACCCGGGGCAGCGCCAGCACCCGTTCTCGGTCGAGACCTCGCCGGGGACCGTGCGGCGAGGCACGGGGGCGTAGATCGGGCCTGGCTTGGATCGTGGCGCAGGCCTTGGCCATCTCCTCTTTGTAGCGGTAGCGCGAACATGGCACCATCCTGGGTCGTACGGCCGGCGGAGCTGGAGGACATGGCGCTCGCCACGTACGACCGGGCGCGGGCAGCAGCCCAGGAAGCCGATTGGATCACCGCGATTTCTAAATGCCAGTTGACACACCTCTATCACTTGATCGCCTTCGTAACGATCATCGAATCGGCCCACCAGTAATTGCAGTCATTCGGCGGAAACAAGGGTGTGCACACGCTGAATGTGATCTGCTTGAAGTACTTGAACAACGCGCGCTGGTGCCGCCGCGACACGCTATCGATCTCGTTCGAGTAGTACGTGAAGATTCCGCCGGGCCGCAGGTGCGCGGCCGCCGCCTCGAAGAAGTGCTCGGCGAACGTGCAGCTCTTGACGACGTACTGCTCGAACTCGGCCTCCGACAGCGGATAGGTATCGAAGAAGATGCCGTCAAACAGGCTCAGGTCACCGATCACGTCCTGCCACGTACCGAACACCAGCCGGATGTCGCGGCCGGGGTACTTGGCCTTCCATCTGTCGAACTTCGCGCGCACGTCCTCGTTGCACTCGATCACGGTGTACGACTTGACCCCGCGCGCCTGGATGTACGACGCCGAGATCCCCATCCCGAACCCGAGCTCCAGCACGTCACCGTGGGTCTCGGTGACGACCTCGCTCATCGCTTCCATGTAGGGCCGCTCCCACTCCTGCATGACCTGCTGGCCATCGATGATCAGCTGGGCATCATCGTACCGCGCCTGGCTCTTCGCCCACTCGTCGGTGATCGCCGCGCGCTTGCCGCCATCCACGAACCGCTTTGACACCGCATCGAGGTGAACCAGATCGTCCGCGATCTCCTCGAGCGCCCGCACCACCGTCCAGTTGCGCTGGGCTGGATCGGCAGGGCGCAGGAAGCTGTCGTCGCTCAAGCTTGCGGTAACTTCGAGCCCGTGATCCCGGCGCTTGCTCGCTCGCGTGAACGGCATGCGCTGGGAGTAGCACAGCCAGGACGGCCAGGCGCTGCCGCCGGCGGTCAACGCGGCAGGCAGCCGCTGATCGTCCGGGCCAGCGTCTCGATCCAGCGCGGCGCCAGCAGCGTGAAGTGAGTGCCGGCCACCTCGTGGCGCTCGATGCTCGGCGCGAGGTCATCCCAGCCGAGCGTGGCCGGCTTGGGGTGCGTCGGGTGAGCGTCGGCCGATTCGAACAGGTGCAGCTTCACCGGCACCGGTCGCTGCACGTGGTGAAACAACGCCCGGACGAGGCCCATGTAGATCTGCAGCCGGCGCTCGACCTCGGCTTCGTCGCCGAAATCGTCAGCCGCACCGAGGGTGCGCAGCGCGGCCAGCAGGTCGCCTGGCGTGGTGGACGCCGGCGGCGGCACGGGCACAGCCTCGCGAGTCAGCGCCTGCTGATGGACGAAGGTCCGCGCCAGGGTGTCGCGATCGGTCGGTCGCGCGCGCATCTCGGGCTGCGGAGCGCGGCTGTCGAGCACGCCGAGGAAGCTCACCACACCACCTCGGGCGACGATGATCCGGCTGAGCTCGGCGGCGATGACACCGCCGATCGACCATCCGAGCAACAGCTGCGGCAGCCGGAGGTCGAGCTCGTCGGCGTAGCGGTTCGCCAGCTCGGCCAGACGATAACCGGGTTCCGCGTCGCCCGCTGGGTCTGGCGCGCTGATTCCGAGCACGGGGCCGCGCCAGTCGAGCGCACCGGCGAGGAGATGGTAGGCATCTGCGCGACCACTGACGGGATGTACGCACACGATGGGAGCGACGCGATCGTCGCCGTCGCGAAGCGTCGTCAGCGGCATCGCGCGCGAGCTTAACATGCGACCGGATCGACCGTGCGTGGCGACGTGCGGGACACAGCTGATACCCTCCTGTGCAGAGGTCGCCATGGCTGTTCGTGTGCTCGATACGACGATCCGTGATGGTAGCTATGAAGTTTCTCACCAGTTTACCGAGGAGGACGTCGCGCTCGTGGTGAGCACGCTCGAAGCAGCCGGCGTCGGCTTGATCGAGATCGGGCATGGCTGGGGGTTCGCGAGTCACAAGTTCGCGAAGGCAACCGGACCCAAGGAGCGCGCCGTCACCAGTGATCAAGCGCACATGACAATCGGCCGCGCGATCGCTCGCCGCGCCAAGCTGGGTGTCCTGTTGGTTGCTGGCGACATCTTCTGTCCCGTCGAGTGTCTCGACGAGATCGCGGCCGGCGGGATGGATTTCGTGCGACTTGCCTTCATGCCGAGCGACGTCACGGTCGCCAACATGCGTTATGTCGAGCGCGCTCATGAGCTCGGCCTCATCGTGTCGATCAACTGCACGCAGTCCTACATCCTGCCGCCGCGCGAGATCGGCCGGCTGGCGGCGATGACCCGCAGCGCCGGTGCGGATTGGTGGTACGTGGTCGACTCCGCCGGTGGGATGCAGCCCGCCGAGATCCGACAATATGTCCGCGCCGTGCTGGATGCGTCGGACATCGAGGTGGGTCTGCACGCGCATAACAACCTCGGCATGGCGGTGGCCAACAGCCTGGCCGCCGTCGAAGAGGGAGCGACGCTCGTCGATTGCACGCTCAACGGGCTCGGACGTGCCACCGGCAACGCGCCCACCGAGCAGCTGATCCTCGCGCTCCAGGGCCTGGGCCACGAGCGGGACGTCGACGTCGAGCCGATCGCGCGGCTGTCGTCGATGTACCGCGCGCTGTTCGAGGGCAAGGGCAATAACCCGATGCACGTGGTCTCGGGGGCGTCGATGCTGCACTCGCGCAACCTGCCGGCGGTCACCGCCCAGGCCGAGCAGCGCGGGCTGTCGCTGGCCGACTACATGGTCCGGGTTGGACGGGAAGCACGCCAGGAGAACTGCCTCGATCAGTTCGAGTTTCCGGCCGCGGTGTTCGATCGGGCGGCCGAACACTGCAAGCGCCCCAGCTCCGGTGAACCAAGTGAGACACTGGTGCGCACGATCGCCGGACGGCTCGTCTCGCACAACGCGGGCGGGATCGAAGGGCTGTGCGAGGATCTCGTGGTCCGGTCAGCCCGCCATCATGTGCCCAGCGTTCTCCACCTGGTGCCCGGCGACGTGTTCCCGTTCGAGGGCGCGCTGCCCTGGCAATCCGGTGCCGTGGTCGGCGCGACGGCGGCCTGGTCGAGCGCGGTCGCGCTGGCGCCGGACCGGCGACCGAGCTACCTGCTCGTCGATAGCGCCCTCGCCGGACAGCCGGGCCTGCCGGCGTACCAGCAGCGCTCCTTCACCTGCGGCTGGGACGATCTATGGAACGATGCGATCCGCGCGGCGGTGGCCGCGGCGTCGGCGTCGGGACCGGCGCGAGTCTGGTCACCGGTCGGTGACGATCCACGCCTGGGTCGGATCGCCGCCCGACTCGCCGCGAGCGGGTTCGCGCCGTCCGACGATCGCGGCGCGGAGGGCCGAGCGATCGTCGTGGCGAGCAGCACCGGCGCGGCGCGCTGGACAGGTCAGCTGCGCGCGGGGGATATCGTGATCGTCGTCGATCGCGGCGCGCAGGCGCGCAGCGCGGTCGATGCGATCCGCCAGGCAGGCGCGCAGGCGCTCACGCCGCCGATCGGTGACGTCATCGCGGCGCGGGTTCACGAGCTCATCACGCTGTCGGCGCAGCTCGCGCCCCTGCTCGCCGCACCGGACCGGGTGGCGCCGTGGGTCGGGCCCCTGGTCGCTCCCGGTCGAGACCAGGCGGTGGTGGACGTCGGCCTGTCCACCATCATCGAGGCTGGTCCGCACGCGCCTGCCGAGCTGGCCGGTCAGGTCGCCCGCGCCCGCGCCCGCATGCTGATGAGCGGCACGGGACGTCCCTGAGCTGCCTGGAGCTCGCCGGACCCCGCGAACGTCGGCCACGCCAGGTGGTCTGGCCGTCGCCGTGGCGGCTCACGGGAGGCGATCCAGCACGCGGTCGAGCGCCGCGCCGAGCTCTCGGACATGCGGCTCGTTGATCAGCGAGAAGTGATTGCCCGGGACCTCGATCGTCTCGATGGCCAAGGCGGATGGCTCGAGGAACTCGGACCAGTCGGCGCGCGCGGGGCCGAACTCGGGGTGGCCGTCGCGGGCCGAGAACACGATGAGCCGGCCGGCGTAGCGACGCGCGGGGCGCCAGGCGGCGAAGCCCCGCAGGGTGGCGGCAAACACGGCCATGTGGGCTCGCAGCCGCGCGAGATCCATGTCGGGTGCGAACGACGGCACGCGGCGCAACTCGCCCAGCGCGGCCTGCTCGAGCTCGCCGGGGGGCAGCGCGACGAACCGGGACCTGTCGAGCCCCAGATCGATCCCGAAGCAGCGGGCGAAGTTGTTCACGTACATGAACGTGACGAGCGCGGCGGTGAGCTCGCCGAACTTCGCCTTGATGCCGTCGGCCAGGTAGGTCGTCGGCGCGGTGGTGTCGATCATCACCAGCCGGGGGACGTCATGGCCAAGCTCGGCCATCTGGAGCGCCATCTCGAACGCGACCGCGCCGCCGATCGACCAGCCGCCGAGCAGGTACGGGCCGCGAGGGCGGCTGGCCACGAGCTCGCGCACGAAGTGGGCCGCGAGATCCTCGATGCGCGCGGGTGGCGCGGCGACGCCATCGAGGCCGGGCGCGTGAAACGCGTGGATCGGCCGGTCGGCCGACAGCCGGCGCAAGAGCGGGAGGTACGCCAGCGCGCTGCCCGACACCGGCGGGGCCAGGAACAGCGGCTGCGCCGTGCCGGTGACACGCAGCGGAAGGGGCGAGGCCAACGCGACGTGCGCGCCGCGCGAGGCGACCGTCTCCGCCAGCGTGGTCACCGTGCGGCGCTCCGCCAGCAGCGACAGCGGCAGGTCGGCGTCGAGCTCGTCGCGTACGCGCGACAGCATGCGGATCGCCAGCAGCGAGTGGCCGCCGAGCGCGAAGAAGTCGTCGTCGGGGCCGATCGCGCCGACCCCGAGCACGTCCTGCCAGATCTCGGTCAGGCGGAACTCGAGCTCGCTGCGGGGCGCGCCGGCCGAGCCTTGCCGGATCGGCGCGGGCAGCCGGGCGCGGTCGATCTTGCCGGCCGGGCCGCGCGGCCAGTCGCCCAGGACCACGAGGTCCGTGGGGCGCGCGAACGCCAGGAGCCCCGCCTCCGCGGCCGCGCGCACCACCCGGCGATCGAGGTCGGGATCGCCGACCAGGTAGCCGATCAGCCGCACGTCGCCCGGTCGATCGTCGCGGGCCTCGCGCGCGACCACCAGGGCGTCGCGCACCCCCGGCACCGCGCGCAGGACCGCCTCGACCTCGCCGAGCTCGACGCGATGTCCGCGCAGCTTGACCTGGTGATCGGCGCGGCCGAGGAACTCGAGGCTGCCGTCACCGCGGCGGCGCGCCAGGTCGCCCGTTCGGTACCTACGCGCGCCGGGCACGCGCGCCACGGGATCGGGGACGAACCGCTCCGCGGTCAGGTCGGGGCGGCCGAGGTAGCCGCGCGCCACGCCTTCGCCCCCGACGAAGATCTCGCCGGGCTGGTCGCCGGAAGCCGGCCGCAGCGCGGCGTCGAGCAGGTGAACGGTCGCGCCGCGCAGCGGCTCGCCGAGGCCAGGCGATCGCCCGGTGGGATCGACCTCGCAGGCGCCCATGGTGGCGCACACGGTGACCTCGGTCGGGCCGTAGGCGTTGATGAAGCGCCGGCCGGGTGCCCAGCGGGCGACCAGGTCCGCCGAGCACGCCTCGCCGGCCGAGACGATCGTGCGAAGGGTCGGGAACTCGCCCGGATCGAGCAGGGCGAGGCTCGACGGAGGCAGGGTGGCGACGGTGACGCCGTGCCGGCGCACCAGCTGGGCCAGCCGGCGGCCCGGCACGAGCTCGTCGCGCGGCGCCAGGCACAGCCCCGCGCCGGCGGCCAGCGCCGTGAACACCTCCGAGACCGAGGCGTCGAAGCTCTGCGGCGCGAACTGGAGCACGACGCTGGCGGGGTCGATCGCGAAGGTCTCGATCTGCGCGGTCACCAGGTTCGCGAGGCCGCGGTGCGGGACCATGACGCCCTTGGGGCGGCCGGTCGAACCGGAGGTGAAGATGACGTAGGCGAGGGCGTCGGCCGCGATCTCCGGCGTGGCCTCGGGGTCCGGCGTCGCCGCGATCGCCGGCCACGCGCGATCGAGCTCGACGATCGATCCCCCTCCTGGCCCTGCCGCCCGCGCCGGTAACCGGCCGGCCGACGATGACGTGGTGAGGACGATCGGCGCGCCGCGCGCGCTGATCTGCGCGAGCATGTCGGCGAGGCGCGCGGCCGGATACGTCGGATCGAGCGGCACGTAGGCCGCACCCGCGCGCAGGACCGCCAGCATGGCGATGGGTGCCCACGGCGACGGCTCGACGGCGACGCCCACCAGCTGCTCGCGGCGGACGCCGCTCGCGAGGAGGTGAGCCGCGAGCGACCGCGACCGCGCGGCCAGCTCGCGGTAGGACAGCCGCTCGTCGCCGCAGATGACCGCGGTGCGGTCCGGGCCGCGCGCGGTCGCGGCATCGATCAGCGAGAGGATGAGCGGCGTCATCGCGGCGCCTCGGCGAGCACCGCGGCGGCCTCGCGCTCGACGCTGGTGCCGCGGAAGAACTCGGAGTTATTGCGCCCGTGCAGCCGGACCGCGTTGTCGAAGGTGAACGCACGGAAGCCGTCGGGGCTGACCCGTCCGTCCTCGACGAGCTCGTGCGCCTCCGCCAGGACCGCACGCAGGTCGGTCACGTCCCAGTGCCCGATGTCGGAGCCGAACACCACCTGCAGGCGAGCGGCCATCGGCAGGCTGCGCCCGTCGAGCGCCCAGCCCACGCTCGGATCTTCGGCCTCGCAGCCGAAGAAGAAGTTTCCGACGAAGTGATCCCGGATGTCCTCCTTGCGCTCGATCGCACACCGCGCGAACTCGTCGAGCAGCGTCGGGTCACGCGGATCCCAGCCGGCCTCCGGGACCCACCCGGACAGCAGGAACAAGCCCCGGCACGACTCCTCGAGCGGACGATCGAGCAGGCGCGCGTAGCGCTCGCCGCCGTGCTCGCGCAGGGCACGCACCAGGCGATCGCGATCGAGCCGGCGGGGATCGTAGGCCTCGATGGCCCGGAGGCTGCGCTTCTCCCAGTGCCCGATCAGATCGGCGTACAGCGAGCACGCCCAGCTCGCGCCGCCCTCGAGCAAGGCGACCTGGAGCGCGGGAAACCGAAACGTCACGCCGGCGAGGAACAGCGACTTGCACAGCGCTTCTCCCGCGGCGCCGAACATGCCGAGGTGGTTGTGCACGTAGCTCGAGACCGAGGTGCGCGTCCCCCACAGCCCCGCCATGTGCGCCGTCGGAGAGACGCCCAGCTCCACGCAGCGCGCCCAGAACGGATCATAGTCGAGCTCGCTGTCGACCCCGAAGGTGTCGAGCCAGGTCATCACGCGCAAGAGGCCGGGCGAGACCTGATCGCGCAGCCCGGCGAGCGCCTGGATCGGCCTCGGCACGGCGCAGTCGATCACGATCGCCTTGAGGCCGAGCTCACCGACCGCGTGATCGAGCTCGGCGATCGCCTGCTCGGGGGTGGTCATCGGGATCATCGCCGCGGGGGTCAGCCGGTCGGCGTGGTCCCGGAAGCCATCGGCGTAGAAGTGGTTGATCGCGCGACACACCGCCGAACGCAGCTCGGGCGCGGCGAACCGGACGTACGGGACGCCGAGCGTCGGGTACACGATGGCGTAGTCGATCCCCAGCTCATCCATGTTGCGGCGAAATAGCCCCGGCACCATGCACGCGGCGATATCGTCGGGCCGGGTGGTCTGCAGGCCCCACGGCGGCCGCACCGCGCGCGCCACGCGCCGCTCCGACGGTGTCAGCTCGTACCAGCCGAAGAAGTTGCGCAGCGCGTCCTGCGCGCGCGCCGTGAACTGACCGCCGCCGACCTCGCGCAGGTACTCGAGCAGCAGCGGCTCGAACTCGAGCTGGTGGCCGTCCGCGTCGATGACCGGGTGCGAAAGGCTCGCCCGGATGTCCCGGGACCGGCGCTCGTCGTGCACGGTCACGGCGTCCCCCCCGCGGGGCCGGCGAGCGTCGCCGCCACGAGGCCCGAGTCGCGCGCGTTGATCAGCAGCGACGGGCTGGTCCGGAAGTACACGCCGCCCAGCTCGCCGTCGAAGTTCGACAGGCCCAGCGAGACCCACTCGCCGCCGGCGGTCTTCACCGGCGCGCGGAACTCCTGCACGACCCAGCTCGGGTCGTCCCAGATCTCGGCGAGCTTGACGCGCCAGGCGTCGGGCTCGGCCAGGCGTCCGAGCAGCACGCCGTGGGACGCGCCGTACTGGCACGGCTTGACCAGGTAGTCCCCGCGGTGGCTGGTGACCTCCCGGGCGGTGATGAGGCCGTCGGATCGATCGCGCGCGCTGTAGGTCCGCGCCACGTGCTCGGCGAGGAACGCGCGATCTTCCTCGGGCACGGGGCGATCGCGGCGATGGATCCAGCTCAGCAGCGACTTGGGCAGCGCGAGGTAGGCGCGGCCGGGGCTGATGTTGACGACCCGCCCCGTGCGCAGGTGGTCGAGGAACCGCCGGTCGGCGAGCAGCTCGGCGGCCTGCGCCGGGGTCCGGCCGAAGTCGGGCATCTTGGTCGGGAACCGGGTCTCCTGGTACCGGGCGCACTGATACGCCATGTAGAACAAGAAGTCGGCCCACAGCACGTCGATGCGGGTGCCGCGGATCCGGATCTCCCGGTCGGTCACCTCGAGGTGCTCCGGGCCGCCGAACACGTAGTCGCAGCCGGCGCGCTGGAACGCCGCGCGGTACAGGAGGTGGCCGGCGCGGTACCAGCCAGACGGGGTGAGCGCGCCGATGACCTGTCGTGCCGGTGGATCGGCCAGGCGTCTGCGGGTGAATCGCAGGATGCCCTTGACGATCATGTCGCGAGACAGCTCGTCGAGCATGCGGGCGTCGTCGGCGAAGCCGCCCCGGGCGAGCTCGCGGATCAGGTAGAACAAGCCGCGCATGTGCACCAGGCACACGCCGACCGAGTTGATCTCGATCACCCGGATGCCGCCATCGGCTTCGAGCACGGCGTCGAGCCGGGACAGCGGGGTGGTGACCGGATGGCCGGCGTCGATCTCGAGCAGCGGATCGAGGATCGGGTTGACGAGGTGCTCGGCGCGGAGGTCCGGGCGCTCGTAGTACGCGGCCGCCACGCCGGCATAGAACCGGTTGAAGCGCGCGACGACCTCGGCCGAGCGCTCGCGAAGGCGCCCCGATACGATCTGGGGCGTGGCGACCTCGATCAGGTTGCCTTCGGAGCGGAGGAACACCCGCTGGTGCATCCGGCGGCGTAGCTGGTCCCAGCGATCCGGATCGGCGGCCAGGCCGGGCAAGGGATGAACATCCGTCAGTCCGAGATCGATCGCGACCATTTCCGCGAAAAGTATATATGCCGGCTCGTGCCGCCACGTCCCGTCTATCGGCGAAACACGAACTCCAGCGGGCGTCCCGAATAGCCGGCGGCCAGGGGATCCAGCCCGAACCAGCGGAAGATCGTGGCGCCGACGTCATCGAGGTTGGGCAACATCGTCGTGTGCGACGCGGTGGCCTTGCCGGTCTCCGGCGAGATCGGCAGCCCGCCCATGGTGCGGTCGGTGTGGCCGTACTGACCCGGCTGGATCCCGCAGCCCATGAAGATGACCGGGTGGTGAGGAAAGTGATCCTTGCCGGCGGCGGAGTTCAGGAAGGGATTTCGTCCGAGCTCGCTCGAGATCACGAACCCGGTCTGGTCGAACAGCGATCGGCCGTCCTTCGTGGCCGTGCGTCGCAGGACCTCGAAGAACACCTTGAGGCCCTCGGCGAACACGAGGCAGCTGCGGCGCTGGCCCGGCAGGTTGTTCTGGTGGGTGTCGAACGCCGCGTGCGGGACCGCGCAGTAGATCGTCCGCGTCAGATCGTTCTGGAGCAGATAGGCGCTGTCCCTCGCGATGTTGCACCACACCGAGGCGGCCTTCTGCGCGAGATCCGCGTTGGTGGTGCTGTCGAGCGCGATCGTCAGGTCCGGCGGGTCGGGTAACGCGATCCCGCGCATCCGGTCGAGCACGTCGCGAATAACCTTCAACGACGTGCAATCCGTTCGCGCAGCGTCGCATGCCGCGAGCTCGCGACCGAGCACCCGCGACGCGAGCTCGCCGTTGCCGTTGGCCAGCTTCGATAACCTGGCCACGAGGGTCTCGCCGGCCGCCTGAAAGTCCTGCATCACGAGTCCCTTCCTGGCCGGAAAGAACGCCGGAAATCCGGCAGGAGAGCCGAGCAGCCAGGCCTCGTTGAGCGGCGTCTCGGACAGGAGATCTCCCAGGTGCCCGGCGAGGCCGACGCCGAGCTCGTGGTGCACGGGATACGAACGGCGCATGTGAACGATGTTGTTGAGTCCGTAGTCATGCGCGACCGTGCCATGATCGATCGCGTTCACGATCGCCATCGCCGGCACCTCGTCGCGCAGCTGCGCGAAGCACGGCCCGATCCGGTGGGTTCCGAGATCGAGGATCTGCGTCGCGTCGTACGGAAGGTCGACCCCCGGATCGACCTGGTCGCGCAGCTTGGGATCGGTCGTCAGGATCGCGTCGAACCCGCCGCGCAGGAACAACTGGACCAGGAACCGCGGGCGGGTGGCCGGCCCGCTCGCCGCCAGCGCGGGCCGGATGCCGATCGCGCCCGCCAGCGCCGCGGCGCCGGAACCGGCGAGGAAGGTGCGGCGGGAGATCGTCATTTCGTGGGCGCGGGCGCGCGGATGAAGTCGCGCGCGATGATCGAATGAACACACTCGTCGACGTTGATCGTCCGGTCCTGCTGGTTCCGCTCGGTGCAACCCGCGATCGCGCCGATCAGCAGGATCGCGTCGGTGGACGGCGTCTCGTAGCTCGGTTGGCTCGCGGCCGACGACAGCCCTTCGTCGAGGCTCCCGGCCAGGGACTCGGAGAAGTGCCAGCGGGACTGGATATCACCGCTGAGCTCCGGGGGCGAGCGCATGAGGCTCGGCAGCTGCCCCAGCGTATAGACGTCGTCGCAGCGCGCCGGCTCATGGCTCGCGAGCTCGCACAGCCCGTGGATCAGCGGCCTTCGCGCTTCGAACGGGAGCCCCGCCGGCGGCGGCATCTGACCGGCGGAGATCCGCTGAAGTGATCGTCGCGCGACCGTCACGTCGGAGACCATGTTGGCCACGCTGGGCAGGCCGGCTTCCCCGGGGTGGCACGCGCCGCACGCCTCCTCGAGGCGCTCGCGCACCGCGGACGCCGGGTCGTGCGCGACGGCGCGAACCGGGGGCGGCGGCCTGGTGCACGCGAGCAGGCCGGACGCGCCGGCGCACGCGAACGCAAAGGCCGTTCGCGCGGTCATCGCCCGAGATACCGGGACACCACGGCATCCTCGAACAGCGTGGCGAAGTCCTGGCCGTTCGAGAACCGTGTTTGCAGGCGGTCCGCCAACTCGGGCGCGTAGTCGAAGCCATCGTAGATGTAGTCGAGGACCTTCTTGACCATGCAGGCAGTGAACTCGGGTTGCGCGGCGATGGTCGCCCCGAGCCAGTGCAGCGTCGCCGGCCCTTCGGCCCGCGGCGCCGACACACCATCGACGTAGAACTGGATCGTCCCCGGGTCCGCGCGGTCCTTGATGTAGTGACCGCCGTATTGCATCAACGTGTAACCGACCATCGTGCGCGACGCGTTCTCCAGGATCTTGTGGCAGTCCTGGCAGCCGGGCGCCGTCGTGAACTCCATCCGGACGGAGTCACGAAACTTGCCGACGGCGGTCGCGCTGCCTCCCATCGCCTTGAGGATCTCGGCCGGCGTGACGTTGCGAGACGCGAGCGGGTGACACAGGAACTGGTCCCAGAGCTCGCGCGCCATGACCCGATAACTGTCCGAGTCGACCATCCAGAACCACGTGCTCACGATCCCCGCGTCGAACGCAGCGGGCCTCGGCCGCAGGCGGGCGTCGATCGACTCCGGCGCCTCCGGGTTCGGATAGCTCCAGCGGCCGGTCTCGATGAACTCGGAACGAGCATAGAAGAAGTCGCCGTACCCCGAGCGCACCGACCCGGGCAGCGTCAGGATCTCGCCGAACGGCAGGTGACCCTCGACGACGTGCTTGACCGTCAGCATCTGTTCATCGCTGAACCCCTTCATGATCGCTCGCTGCACCTCCCCGCTCGGCGCGCAGTTCATCAGGTTCTTGCCGCACTTGCACGGCGACGCCACCCAGGCCGTGTGCGCCTTGTAGAACGTCGAGTCGCACCACACGGTCGAACCGCCGCCCGCCACGTAGCTGGCGAGCTCGGGCTTGTACGCGTCGGCGCAGACGCGAACCTTGGACCCGAGGTTCCACCACGGCGCGACCACGACCTGCTCGCTCGCCGCGCAGGGTTTATCGAGATAATAGAACGCCGGGGTCGTCTCCGACTTCATCAGCGTGAACGGAAGGGGCGGCAACATGCTGGGCGACTCGCCGGGCCCCCGGATCAGCTTCAGCGCGTGGAGCGTCGAGTCGTAGAAGGCATCTTGCTTCATGCGGTCGCGAAGGAAGCCGCGATAGGCCTCGCGAAGCTGATCCTCGGGCAGCCCATCGGGGACCGCGATGTCGCCGTGGGTGCCGAACTTGAGATCGAGCCGCCGCAGGATCTCCTGATCGGAGAGCGGCGCGGCGGGCCGCACGGCGGGCGTGGCTGCGGCGGGCGCCGGGGCGATCGTCGTCGGGCGCGGCGGCTGCGAGCTACAGCTCAAGGCCACCAGCAGCAGCAGAACCCCCCACCAGAGGGAACGTCCGCTCATGAAGCGAGAAGGTACGCCCGCCACCCGAGCGTGTCAACGCACGCACCGAACGCGAGCTCAGCGCGCCGCGGCGCGCCGCACGATCGCAGCGTCGAACAGCCGGCGATACAGCGCGACGAGCAGGCCGAGGCGCAGGTACTGGCTCGCGATCACCGCGGCCGCCACGCTCGCGAGCGGCGCACCGGGCCAGGTGTTCGCGATCACGATCGTGAGCACCGCGCAGCCGATCGAGATCGAATTGCCGAGCTTGTTCGGTGAGACCGCGGTGTACGCGCGCAACAGCGTGGCGCTCATCATGCCGGCCGGTATCATCCAGCGCAGCGCGCGGATCGTCTCGGTCGCCTGCGCCACGACCCTGGCGTTGTCGGTGAAGATCCGGAGCACCGGCCCGGGGAACGTCCCGAGCGCGATCAACCCCGCGCCGAGCACGGCGAGCCAGCCGATCGCGATCCACAGGCAGGCCCGCGCGCGGTCGGGGTTTCCGGCCCCGACGTTCTGGCCGATCATGATGCCGGCCGCGACGCCGAGGCAGCCGATCGCGCTCACCGCCATCGTGAGGATGAACATCGCCAGGCCGTAGCCGGCGACGGCCGCCTTGCCGGCGACCATCATCACGCGGACCAACGCGACCTGCGCGATGAAGTCCATCCCGCGCGCGATCTGGAAGAACAAGCCGACGTGGAGGATCTCGCGCCACAGCCTCAGGTCGAGGCGCCAGTCGCTGCGCTTGGGGGTGCCGAGCCCGAGATCGGCGCGGAACCGATAGACCGCGTAGCACGTGAGCGACAGGAGGATCACGTCGGAGCAGCCGTCGGACAGCGCGATGCCGGCGAGATCGAGGTGCAGCACGCCCACGAACAGCGGCATCAGCACGACGAGCAGGCCGATCGAGACGATGCTCTGGATCATCCCGAACCGCGTCCAGCCGGTCGCGTTGACCGCGAAGATCGCGACGCCCGAGACCACGGGCATCGCGTAGAACAGGAGCCACACGAACAGGTACGGCCGGAGCGCCCCGGCGAGGTCGAGCTCGCCGGCGAGCGCGCGCGTGATCGGCCCGAGCAGCACGAGCCCGACGAGCGTGACCGCGAACCCCCACGCCAGGCCGAGGTAGCCGCCGTTGACGACGATCGGGAGGGCCTTGCCGTCGCCGCTGCCGGCCGAGCGCGCGGCGAGCACCTGCACGCCGATGTGCGCCGCGCCCGCGATGAGGCCGAGCGTGGTGAACACCGGGGCGACCACGCCGAGCGTGGCGAGCCCGAGCTCGCCGAGCAGCCGGCCGATCCAGAACATCGAGATGAACGTCTGGGTCTCGCCGAGCAGCGTGGTCGTCATCGCGGGCCACGCGAGGCGAAACAGCGTCCGCTGGATCGGCGCGCCGAGGATCGCCGCGCGGCTGCGCGGACCGCCCGCGGTGCCGCTCACGGCGCGCCTGGCCTGGCTGCAGACTCCCGCGCTGCCGTGACGGGCATGTCGTGACGTCTATCATGCCCTACAATCGCTGATGGCGACGGCTGGGTCGCCAGGAGTTCGACCTCGATGGCTACGCCCTTCACGATGCCCGACCCCGGAGTTCCGCGGATTCCGCTCGAACGGCTCGATCTCGACTCGGAGCAGGCCGCGCGCTACGTCGCCGAGTCGCGCCCGTTCGTCGCGCGCGTCGACTGGCGCGCGCTCGCGTGGACGCCCGACCACCTGCGCGCCACGGTCGGCGACAAGCGCGTCACGCTGCACAAGCGCGACGGCAGCCGCGTCGAGGTCACGATCGCGAAGTTCCTCGACCTCGTCGACCACCAGCGGGAGGCGGCGGCCGAGTACATCATCCACAACTATCCGGTCATGAAGATCTGGGGGTTCGACGGCCCGAACCCGGAGCTCGCGTGTCTGCTCGCCGACGTGCGCTGGCCGTCGTTCATCGCGCGCGATCAGGTGAAGGAGATCTACGTGTGGGCGCGCAACGTCGGCTGGTACGACAACAAGAGCCATTGCGAACCCAACGCCGCCGCGGCGATCAACCTCCAGATCCGCGGCAAGAAGCACGTGTGGCTGTTTCCGCCCGAGGACGCGGGCCTGCTCGGTGCGGCCTCGCCGCGCGCGGAGATGATGGACCCGCCGTTCTTCTCCGCGGGCCAGACCGTGTATCACGCGTCGCCGGACCACCCGGAGTTCGCGCACGTGCGCTGCTACGAGGCGGTGCTCGAGCCGGGCGACGCGATCCACATCCCGGTGTTCTGGTACCACTGGTTCGTCCACGAAGACCTGTACCAGATGAACTTCAACATCTGGTTCGGAGGTCCCACGATCCCGGTGAGCCCGGTCGCGGCCGAGTGGTCCTACATGAACGCGCTGTGCATCGCGCTCGGCGGGTTCAAGCATGCCAAGGACAAGTTCTTCGCGCTGCCGCTCGAGACCCAGGAGCTCTTGTGCAAGATCGCCAACACGCTGATCGAGGATCGGCGCTGCACCGACGTGAAGCGCTTGATGGACGCCAAGCGCGACGCACCGCGGATCACGATCGATCCGAAGCTGATCGACAAGCGAAGCGAAGTCGCGGGGGGTGGGGACCCCGACGGCTCTGCCGGCGGGGCGGGGGACCTCCCCCGTGTGATCGACAAGCGAAGCGAAGTCGCGGGGGAGGGGGACCCCGATGACGTCGCCAAGAAGTCAGGCTAGCTGGGCCTTGATCGCGACGAGCCGCTCGAGGCTCGCCATCACCTCGTCGAACGGCACGCCGAAGTCGATCAGGCACGCGAGCTCGTCGACGCCGGCGTCATGGAACCGGCGCGCCCGCGCGGCGCAGGTCTCGGCGGTGCCGATGAGGCTCGTCTCGCCGAGGAACTGCTCGGTGCCGCGGCGCGCGAGGAACGCCCGATCGGCCTCGCCGAGCTCGAGGCCCTCGTAGAGCCTGGCGTCCATGTCGACGCGGATCTCGAGGTAGCGCTGCAGCGCGCTTCCCGCGACGCGCCACACGTGATCGTCGTCGGTGCCGACGAACGTGTGCGCCATCAACGTGAAGTGGCCGCGCCGGCCGTGCGCGCGGGCGGCGCCGTCGTGATAGAGCCGGCACTTGCGATCGAGATCGTCGAGCTTCTTGTAGTTGAGGTTCGTGAGCACCTTGTAGCCGAGCTCGCCGGTGGTCGTGAAGTTGGCGTCCTGCTGGCAGGTCAGCCAGATGTCGAGCTCCGGCTGGATCGGGCGCGGCACGATGCCGACCTCGATGTCCCGGCCTTCGCCGTTCGGGAGCGTGATCTTCTCGCCGCGCCACAGCTTCTTCACGGTCTCGAGCTTCTCGATCATGTCGTCGCGGCGGGCCGGGTAGCTCGCGGGCGCGAGCACGAAATCGTCGGCGTGCCAGCCCGAGGCGAACGAGACGCCGACGCGGCCGTGCGACAGGTTGTCGACGACGGCCCACTCCTCGGCGATGCGGAGCGCGGACGCGAGCGGCGCGACCACGCTGCCGGCGCGCAGCCGGATCTGCGACGTGACCATCGCGAGCGCGGCGCTGGTCAGGCTCGGGTTCGGATACAGCCCGCCGAAATTCTGGAAGTGGCGCTCGGGCGTCCACACCGCGGTGAAGCCGTGGCGATCGGCGAACCGCGCGCTCTCGATGAGCAGCTTGTACAGGTCGCCGGGCGCGTCGTCGGGGCTGGCCGCGAAGAAGAACAGGCTGAGCTGCAGCGGGGGCCGCATGGCCTACCGTAGCACCGACGGGTCGCGGCCCACGCGCGCGAGCAGCGCCGTGAACCGCTGGAGCACCCGCTCGCAGGTCTGCCGGTGGAACAGCGCCTGGTTGCCGAGCAGGCGCAGGAAGATGCCGTCGGAGCGATCGAACAACCACAGGTGCAGATCGACCGGCGTCTTCGCCTCGTCGAGCGGGACCGGGAAGTCGTACGCGAAAAGCCCCGGCACGACCTCGGCATCCTGGCCGGTCTCGCCCGCGCCGTGGTTGAAGTTGAAGTTGATGCGGCGGAGGCCGTGCGGCGCCCAGTCGATGATCGGCGCGAGGCCGTGCTCGAACGCCGCCACGACGGTCGCCTGCGTTCGCTGGACGACCGCGCGAAAGCTCGGCTGACCGCCGAGGTCGAGCCGCATGATCAGCGGATTGGCGACCACGCCGATCACGCGCTCGAGCCCGTGCTGCGCGCGCTGGCTGAACGTGCTCTGGACGCAGATCTCGTCCTGCCCCGTCAGGTCGTGCAGCGTCGCCGCGAACCCCGCGAGCAGGACCATCATCATCGTGGCGTCGGTCTCGCGCGCGAGCCGGGCCAGGTCCTCGCGCACGGCGGTGGGCACGCTCGCCGTCACCGAGTGCGTCGGATAGCAGACCATGCCGCGCGTCGCGGCGTCGCGGCGGCGGTCGACGTCGGCGCGGTCGTGGTCGATCGGCAGCGCGACGGCAGGCGCGCCAGAGAGCCGGTGCGTCCAGTACGCGCGCTGCGCGAGGCCGGCCGGCGACGCCGCGAAGCGCTCCACGTAGTCGGCGAAGTCGATGAACTGCAGCGCCGGCGCGGCCGGCGCGGGTCGACCTGGCTCGCCGTGGTGGCGATAGAGCTGCACGAGCTCGTCGACGACCACCGGCAGGCTCGCCCCGTCGCCGCACGTGTGATGGATGATGAGGACCAGCACCGAGCGCGCGGGCGCGTGCACGATCAGCGCGCCGCGCACCGGCAGGTCGCGCGACAGATCGAACGTGCGCGCGCGCAGCGTGCCGATCACGGCGCGCTGGCGGGCCTCGCGCTCGGGCTCGGCGACGGTCGAGAGGTCGGCGACCTCGAGCGCGAACGGCGGGACGTGCTCGGCCGGGGTGACGAACTGGACGAGCCCGCCAGAGGCCTCGCGATAGGTCGTGCGCAGGATCGAGTGCCGGCGCAGCAGATCGGTGAGCGCCCATTCGAGCGCGGCGCGATCGAGCGCGCCTTCGAACGCGAGGCCGAGCGCCATGTGGACGAACTCGTTCGTGGGGTCGTCGCGGTGCATGTCGTGGTGAGCGCCCTGCAGCACGGTCGCGGGGGCGCTCGTGCGCTGGGTCGGCACGAGCGCGACGCCATCGGCGGGCTGTCGCGCGTCGTCGGCGAGCGCGGGCAGGGCCGCGAGTTGCTCGATCGTCGGCGCGGAGAACACCTGTGCGAGCGGGAGGGACGCGCCGAACGTGCGGTTGATCTCCCACAGCAGGCGGATCGCGAGCAGCGAATGACCGCCGAGCTCGAAGAAGTTGTCGCGCACGCCGACGCGCGGCACGCCGAGCACCTGCTGCCAGATCGCGACGAGCGAGCCCTCGGCCGCGTTGCGGGCCGCGACGTACGTGCGCGCGGCCGGCGCCCAGTCCGGCTCGGGCAAGGCGTTGCGGTCGGTCTTGCCGCTCGACGTGAGCGGCAGCGCCGCGACCAGCACGATCGCCGCCGGGACCATGTACTCGGGCAACCGCCCGCGCGCGTGCTCGCTCAGCGCCAGGGCGGTGGTCCCCGCCGTGGCGACGACGTACGCGACCAGGCGATCGCCACCACCAGCATCGTCGCCACCGCCGCCATCGCCGCCATCGCCGCCCCGGCGCGCGACCACGACGACCTCGCGCACCTGCGGGTGCTCGCGCAGCACCGCCTCCACCTCCTCGAGCTCGATCCGGAAGCCGCGGATCTTGACCTGATGATCGATGCGGCCGAGGAACTCGATCGCACCGTCGCGGCGGTGGCGCGCGAGATCGCCGGTGCGGTACATGCGCTCGCCCGGCGCGAACGGATCCGGCACGAAGCGCTCCGCGGTGAGATCGGGGCGCCGGCAGTAACCGCGCGCGAGCTGCACCCCGCCGATGAACAGCTCGCCCGGCGCGCCGATCGGCACGGGCTGGCGCTCGCGATCGAGCACGTAGAGCCGCGTGTTCGCGATCGGGAACCCGATCGGGACTGTGGCCGCGCGGCGGCTCGCGTCGCACCGCCACCACGACACGTCGATGGTCGCCTCGGTCGGCCCGTACAGGTTGTGGAGCTCGGCGCCCGGCATCACCGCGAACGCGCGCTCGAGCGACGCGGTCAGCGCTTCGCCGCTGCAGATCACGCGGCGCAGGCTCGGCGCGGGCGCGCCACGCACGACGTCCAGGAACGGCCCGAGCAGCGACGGCACGAAGTGCACGGTCGTGACGCGCTCGGCGCGGATCACCTCGGCGAGGTACCCCGGATCGCGATGGCCCTCGGGCCGCGCGACCACGAGCCGGGCGCCGGCCATGAACGCCCAGCACAGCTCCCACACCGAGACGTCGAACGAGACCGGCGTCTTGTGCAGCACGACGTCATCGGCGTCGAGCGCGAACGCGTCCTGCATCCACGCGAGCCGGTTGCGCAGGCCGGCGTGCGTCACCACCGCGCCCTTCGGCCGGCCGGTCGAGCCCGACGTGAAGATCACGTACGCCGCGGTGTCACCGTCGATCGCTACCCGCGGCCTGGCGGTCGGGCGGCTCGCGATCGCGCCCTGGCTCGCGTCGAGCCACACCGCGGAGACTCCATCGAACGCCGCGCGGTGGCGCGCGTGGCCGACGACCAGCGTGCACGCGGCATCGTCGAGGATCGCGCGCACGCGCAGCGCGGGGTAGCTCGGATCGATCGGCAGGTACGGCGCGCCGGTCTTCAGGATGGCGAGCAGCGCGACGATCAGGTCGAGCGAGCGCTCGAGGCAGACGCCGATCGGCTGGTCTGGACGGGCGCCCGCCGCGATCAGGTGATGCGCGAGCTGGTTCGCGCGTGCCTCGAGCTCGCGATAGGTGAGCGACGCGCCCTCGAACGTGACGGCGACCGCGCCGGGCGTGCGATCGACCTGCGCCTCGATCGCCGCGGCGACCAGCGGGGCAGCGGCGTGATCGCGCGCGGTCGCGTTCCACCCGGCGACGATCTGGTCGCGCTGTTCGGGACCGAGCAGCGGCAGCGTCGCGATCCGCTGGTCCGGCGCGGCGATGGCGGCCCCGAGCAGGGTGCGGAAGTGCTGCGCGAGATCGACGATCGTCTCGTGCTCGAACAGGTCCGCGTTGTAAGCGAACGCGAGCTCGATCCGGTCGGCGTGCACCAGCGCGGAGACGTTGAGATCGAGGTGCGTCGAGCCGTGCCCGCACGCCATCACCTCCGCCGTCACATCGCCCCAGGCGGGCGGCGCCTCCCCGCCATCGAACAGGACCTGGAACAGGATCTGGAACAGCGGGTTGCGATCGAGGGCGCGCGGAACGCCGAGCGCGTCGATCACCATCTCGAACGGTGCCTCCTGGTGGGCGTACGCCTCGAGCGCGGTCGTGCGCTCGCGGGCGACCAGCGCGGCGAAGCCGGCGTCGGGGTCCGCGGTGGTGCGCAGCACCAACGTGTTGACGAACAGCCCGACGAGCTGCTCGACCTCGGCGGTCGTGCGGTTCGCGGTCGGCACGCCGATGCACACGTCGGCTTGCCCGGTGTAGCGATAGAGCAGCGCGCGGAACCCGGCGACCAGCGCCATCACGAGCGTCGCGCCCTCCCGCCGCGCGACCGCGCGCAGCCCGCAGGCGAGATCGTGCTCGAGCTCGAGCATCACAAGGCCGCCGCGGGAGGTCTGCATCGCCGGGCGCGGGCCGCGCAGCGGCAACGCCAGCTCCTGCGGCGCGCCGCCCAGCTTGTGCTTCCAGTACGTGAGCTGGTGGTCGAGCACCTCGCCGGCGAGCCGGCGGCGTTGCCACGCGGCGTAATCGGCGTACTGGATCGGCAGCGCGGCCGGGGCGCCGGTGCCACGGGCGCGCGCGAGGTAGTACGCGCGCACATCGGCCCAGAACGGCTCGAGCGACCAGCCGTCGGAGATGATGTGGTGCATCGTCGCGAACAGCACGTGGTCGTCGGGCGCGAGCCGCACGAGCCGCGTGCGCAACAGTGGGCCGGTCGCGAGATCGAACGGCCGGTTCGCCTCGTCGCGCGAGCGCCGCTCGAGCTCCTCGGCCTGGTCCACGCCGGCGAGCTGGGACAGGTCGTCGATCGGCAGCGGGCAGCGCGCCACGCCGTCGATCTCCTGGCGCGGCTCGCCGCGGGTCGCGGGGAACCGCGTGCGCAGCGCCTCGTGGCGGCCCACCGTGTCGTCGAGCGCCCCGGCCAGCGCCTGGACGTCGAGCGCGCCGCGCAGCCGGAACCCGGTCGCGATGTGGTAGGCCGGGCTCGCCGGGGCGAGCTGGTGGAGGAACCACATGCGTTGCTGGGCGTGGGACAGCGGCAGCTCGCCGGCGCGACTGATCGGCGCGGGCGGCGCGGGCGGCGATCGTGACGCGTGGTGGCGGCGGGCCGCCTCGACCGCCGCCGCGAGCTCGGCGACCGTCGGCCCGGAGAACAGCTTCTCGAGCGGCAGCGTGATCGCGAACGTGCGGCTGATCGCCCACACCACGCGCACCGCGAGCAGCGAGTGGCCACCGAGCCCGAAGAAGTCGTCGTGGATGCCGACCCGTGCGATGCCGAGCAGCTCGCCCCAGATCCCGGCGATCAGCTCCTCGACCTCGTCACGCGGCGCGGCGTACCCGGCGGCCACGAACGCGGCGCGGCCTGGAGCGGGCAGCGCCTTGCGATCGATCTTGCCGGCCGGCGAGACCGGCAGCTCGTCGAGCACGACCACGGCCGACGGGATCATGTAGTCGGGCAACCGCGCGCGCGCCGCGGCGAGCAGCGTGGCTTCCGCCGGTGGGCTGCCGAGCGGGACAACGTACGCGACGAGCCGCTCGTCGCGCACGACGACCACGACCTCGGCGACCTTCGGATGATCGCCGAGCACCGCCTCGATCTCGCCGAGCTCGATCCGGAAGCCGCGCAGCTTGACCTGGTGATCGACGCGCCCGAGGAACTCGAGCTCGCCGCCGGCCCGCCGGCGCACGCGATCCCCGGTGCGATACATCCGCGCGCCCGGCGTGGCCGCGTACGGATCGGGCAGGAACCGCTCGGCGGTGAGGCCCGGCTGGCCGCCATAGCCGCGCGCGAGCCCGTCCCCCGCGATGAACAGCTCGCCAAAGACCTCGAGCGGTTGCACGCCGAGCGCGCCGGGATCGAGCACGTAGAGCCGCGTGTTCGCGATCGGCTCGCCGAGCCGGATCGGCGCCCCGGCCAGGATGCGCTTGCGCGCGGACCAGATCGTGGTCTCGGTCGGGCCGTAGAGGTTCCACAGCGCGGTGACCCGCGGCACGAGCGCCGCGGCGAGATCGGGTGGCAGCGCCTCGCCGCCGCACAGCGCGACGAAGCCGGGGCTCGCTCGCCAGTCGCGCTCGACCAGCATGCGCCACGTCGACGGCGTCGCCTGCATCACGGTCGCGCCGCTGTCGGCGAGCACGGCCGCGAGGCGGGCGCCGTCGCGGGCGTCATCGCGCCCGGCCACGAACACGCGCGCGCCGGCGTAGAGCGGCAGGTAGAGCTCGAGCCCGGAGATATCGAACGAGGCGGTCGTGACCGCGAGCAGCGTATCGCGCTCGGTGAGGCCGGGCGCGTCGCGCATCGACTCGAGAAAGTTGACGAGCGAGCCGTGCTGGACGTGGACCGCCTTGGGCCGGCCGGTCGACCCCGAGGTGTAGAGGACGTACGCGAGCTGATCGAGCGCCGGCGCGCCGGCGAGCGGCGTGGTCGGTTCACCGGCGAGCGGGCCGGCGGTGAACTCGACGAAGATCGGCAACTCTGCCGGCACGCGGCCCTGCAGCTCGGGTCGGGTGAGCAGGATCCGCAGGCCGGCGTCCGAGGCCATGTAGGCAAGGCGATCGGCAGGCAGCTCGGCGTCGAGCGGCAGGTACGCGCCGCCGGCCTTCAAGACGCCGAGCATCGCGACGACGAGCTCGGGGCCGCGATCGAGGCAGATGCCGACGCGCTCCTCGCGCGCGAGGCCACGAGCGCACAGGTGATGCGCGAGCTGGTTGGCGCGCGCCACGAGCTCGCGATACGTGAGCGTGTCCGTGCGCGAGGCGATCGCGATCGCCTCGGGCGTGCGTGCGGCGCGCTCGTCGATCAACACCGGCAGCGTGCGCGACGGCACCGCGCGGGCGGTGTGATTCCACGCATGGACGAGGTGGTCGCGCTCGTCGCGGTCGAGCAGCGCCAGGTCGGCGAGCCGGGTGTCGGGATCCGCGATCGCCGCGTCGAGCAACGCCCGGAAGTGGCGCGCGAGGTCGTCGATGGTCGCGTGATCAAACAGATCGACGTTGTAGACGAACGTCAGCTCGACGCCGTCGCCGAGCACGAGCGCCGACACGTCGAGATCGACCTGCGTCGCGATCAGGCCGCGCTCGATCGCGTCCGAGGCCACGCCCGGCAAGCCGGCGGGCGGCTGCGCGTCACCGGCGAACTGGACCTGGAACATCACCTGGAACAGCGGGTTGCGGCTCAGGCTGCGCGTGACGCCGAGCGCCTCGACGATCATCTCGAACGGCGCCTCGCCGTGCGCGAACGCCTCGAGCGCGGTCGCGCGCTCCCGGCCGAGCAGCTCGGCGAACGTCGTCGCTCCGGTCGCGGGTGTGCGCAGCACGAGCGTGTTGACGAACAGGCCGATCAGCCCCTCGACCTCGCGCATGCCGCGGTTCGCGGTCGGCGCGCCGATGCAGATGTCGCCCTGGCCGGTGTAGCGAACCAGGAGCGCGCGGAACGCCGCGAGCAGCGTGATGAACAGCGTGCAGCCGTGCTGCTTGCTCATCGCGCGCAGCCGATCGAGCCGCGCGCGGTCGAGCCGCAGCGACGCCGAGGCACCGCGATGGGTCTGAGTCGGCGGGCGCGGGCCCTTGATCGGCAGGGCGGTGTCCTCGGGAGCGCCGGCGAGCCGCTGGTTCCAGTACGCGAGCTGGGCGGCGAGCACGTCCCCGGTGAGCCACGTGCGCTGCCACGCGGCGTGATCGGCGTACTGGATCGCGAGCGGCGCCAGCGTGCTCGCACGGCCCTGCAGGTGCGCGGCGTACAGCTCCTCGAGCTCGCGCCACAACACGCCGACCGACCAGCCATCCGCGACGATATGGTGGAGCGTGACGTAGAGGGCGTGGTCGTCGGGCGCGAGCCGCACGAGCGCGGTGCGCACCAGCGGCCCGCGCGCGAGCTCGAACGGGCGGCTGGTCTGCTCGTCGGCGATCCGCGCGTGCTCGGCCGCGCGCTCGTTCGCCGGCAAGCTCGAGAGGTCGTGGCGCTCCAGCTGCCAGGGCGCCGGCGCGTGGACCTCCTGGTACGGCACGCCGCGGGGCGCCGGGAACGACGTGCGCAGCACCTCGTGGCGCGCGATCAGCTCGCCGAGCGCGCTGGCGAGCGCGCCGGCGTCGAGCGGACCGCGCAGGTGGCGGCCGAGCGCGATGTGATACGCGGGGCTCGCCGGCGCGAGCTGGTGCAGGAACCACATGCGCTGCTGCGCGTACGACAGCGCGAGCTCGCCGCCGCGTGCGATCGGGACCACCGGCGGCGGCGCGGCGGCGCCGGCCTCGGCGCCGGTCGCCTCGATCGCGGCGGCGAGCTCCGCGATCGTCGGCGCGGCGAACACCATCGCGATCGAGACCTTCGCCTCCCACGCGAGCCGCGCGGCGAGCAGCGAGTGACCGCCGAGGTCGAAGAAGTTGTCGCGCCGGCCGATGCGCTCCGTGCCGATCAGCTCGGACCAGATGCCGGCGAGGATGTCCTCGAGCCCGCCGCGCGGCGGCTCGTAGGCGCGGTGCTCGAGCGCGGCGTCATCGGGCGCGGGCAGCGCGGCGCGGTCGAGCTTCCCGCTCGGGCCGAGCGGCAGCGCCTCGAGCCGCACGAACACGCGCGGCACCATGTAGTCGGGCAGGCGCGTCGCGATGGCCGCGCGCGCGGCCTCGGCCGACCAGGCGTCACCGACGACATACGCGACGAGCCGCGCCGCTTCGCCGGCGCCGTGGAGCGCGACGACGGCTTCGCGCACGCCGGCGTGCTCGCGCAGCACGGCTTCGATCTCGCCGAGCTCGATGCGGAAGCCGCGCAGCTTGACCTGGCGATCGAGCCGGCCGATCAGCTCGAGGTTGCCGTCGGGCCAGCGCCGCACGCGGTCGCCGGTGCGGTACATGCGCGCGCCGGGCTCCACCGCGAACGGATCCGGCACGAAGCGTTCGGCGGTCTGCGCCGGCTGGCCGACGTAGCCGCGCCCGACCTGGCGGCCGGCGATGTAGAGCTCGCCGGCGACGCCGAGCGGCACCGGCTCGAGCCGAGGATCGAGCACGTACAGCTGCGTCGCGATCCACGGCGCGCCGATCGCGACCGCGGTGGCGCCGGCGTGGGCGCGCCACTGGCTGACCGTCACCGATGTCTCGGTCGGGCCGTACGAGTTGACGAGCGCGAGGTCCGGCCGCCGCGCCAGGAACGCGCGCAGCACGTCGAGCGGCATCTGCTCGCCGCCCGAGACCACGGTGCGCAGGCTCGTGCAGCGGTCGAAGCCCGGCTCCGCGAGGAGGGCGCGCAGCAGCGCCGGCACCGGGTGCAGGATCGTGACGTGGCGCGCGCCGATCTCCTCGATGATCCGCCGCGGATCGCGATGGTCGCCCTCGGGCAGGAGCACGACGCGCGCGCCGGCCGACAGCGGCCACAAGATCTCGTGCACCGAGAGATCGAACGTGTACGGCGCGAGCTGGAGGAACGCGTCACCGGCGTCGAGCTGCGCGCGCAGCGCCTGCGCCGAGACCAGCTCGTTGACGATGCCGCGGTGCGAGATCATCACGCCCTTCGGGCGCCCGGTCGACCCCGAGGTGAACAGCACATACGCCAGGTGGCCCCCCTCGAGGGCCGCGCGCGCGGCGTGCGCGGGGCGGGCCGTCGGGCGACGCTCGAGGGCGGGATCGTCGAGCGTGACGAGCGTCGCGCCGATCGCGGGCAGCTTCGCGGCGGTGGCGACCGTCGCGATCACGATCTTCGGGTGCGCGACGGTCGCGATGTGCGCGAGCCGGGCGCCGGGCAACGACGGATCGAGCGGGACCCAGGCGCCGCCGGCCTTGCTCGTGCCGAGCATCGCCGCGACGAGCTCGAACGAACGCTCGAGCGCGATGCCGACGACGACCTCGGGGCCGACGCCGTGCTCGGCGAGCGCGTGCGCGATCTGGTTCGCGCGCGCCTCGAGCTCGCCATACGTCAGCTGCGCCGTCCCGAGCACGAGCGCGATCGCCTCCGGCGTGCGATCGACCTGCGCCTCGAACAGCGCCGGGATCGTCGACTCGACCACGCGGCCGGCGGTGCGGTTCCACTGGACGAGCAGCCGCTGGCGCTCCTCGCCGGCGATCACCGGGATCCGCGCGACCGGACGCTCGGGATCCCGCAGCGCATCGCGCAGGAGTAGGCGAACTGACCGGCGAGCTCTACGATCTGCCAGCGGTCGAACAGCGCCGCGCTGTAGACGAACTCCAGCGTGACCTTGCGATCGCGCTCGAAGCTGATGACCGACAGATCGAACCGGGTCGTCAGGTCCTCGCGCGCGAACGGCTCGTCGGCGAGGTCGCCGATCGGCAGCGACGGCTGCGGCATGTTCTGGTGCACGAACGACACCTGGAACAGCGGCGTGCGGCCCTGGCTGCGCTCGATCTCGAGCGCGTCCACGATCATCTCGAACGGCGCCTCCTGGTGCGCATAGGCCTCGAGCGCGGTCGCGCGTTCGCGGCGCACGAGCTCGGAGAACGTCAGCTGCGGATCGATCTGCGTGCGCAAGACGAGCGTGTTGAGCAGGAGGCCGATCAGGTGCTCGAGCTCCTTGCGCCCGCGGTTCGCGATCGGCGTGCCGATGCACAGGTCGTCCTGGCCGGTCGTGCGCGCGAGCACCGCGCGGAACGCCGCAAGCAAGAGGACGAACTGGGTCGCGCCGGTCTTCTTCCCGAGCGCGCGCATCGCGCCGACGATGTCCTCGCCGAGCTCGATCGCGACCATCTCCCCGCGCGACGCCGGTACGGCAGGACGCGGGCACTTGAGCGGCAGCGCGGTCTCCGCCGGCGCGCCGGCGAGCTTGGCCGTCCAGTACGCGAGCTGGTGGTCGAGCGAGCCGCCGGACAGCGTCGCGCGCTGCCACGCCGCGAAGTCGGCGTACTGGATCGCCAGCGGCGCGAGCCGGACGGGGCTCCCGGTGGTGTACGCGCGGTACAGCTCGGAGACCTCGGCCCAGAACACCGCCATCGACCAGCCGTCGGACACGATGTGATGCAGCGTGACGAGCAGCAGGTGATCGTCGGGCGCGAGCCGGACCAGCCGCGTCCGCAACAGCGGACCGGTCGCGAGCTCGAACGGCCGTGCGGCCTCGTCGCGCGCAAGGCGCTGGACCGCGGCGTCGCGGGCCACGGCGGGCAGCTCCGAGACATCGTCGAACGGCAGCTCCCAGCGCTGGGGCGGGCAGATCTGCTGGCTCGGGATGCCTTCGTGCGATGGGTACACCGTGCGCAGCGCCTCGTGGCGGCGCACGACCTCCTCGAATGACCGGCGCAGCGCCTCGGGGGCGAGCGCCCCGCGCAGCCGGCGCTCGAGCGGCACGTGGTACGCGGGGCTCGCCGGCGCGAGCCGGTGCAGGAACCACATGCGCTGCTGCGCGAACGACAGCGGCAGCTCGCCGGTGCGCGCGATCGGCTGGATCGGCAGCGCCTTGGGCTGCGCGCCCGAGCGCGCACGCACGACCTCGGCCGCGATGCCCTCCACGGTCGGCGCCTCGAAGAACTTCTGGATGCCGAGCTCGACGCCGAACACCGCGCGCACGCGGGAGGCGACCAGCACCGCGAGCAGCGAGTGACCGCCGCGCGCGAAGAAGTCGTCGCGGACGCCGACCCGCTCGACGCCGAGCACCTCGCACCAGATCGCGGCGATCGCGTCCTCTTCGGGGCTGCGCGGCGCGGTGTACGCGTCAGGCTCGCCGGCTTCCCAGTCGGGCGCCGGCAACGCGGCGCGATCGAGCTTGCCGTTCGGCCGCTTCGGCAGCGCGCCCAGGAACACGAACCCGGCCGGGATCATGAACGGCGGGACCGTCCGGCGCAGCCGCTCGCGCAGGTCGTTCGCCGATGGCGGCGGTTGCGAGCGCACGATGTACGCGACCAGCCGGACCTCGCCGTCGACCCGCGTGGCGATCACGGCCGCGTCCATCACGCCGGCCTGCGTGCGCAGCGCCGCGGCGATGCCCGAAGGGTCGACGCGCTGGCCGCGAATCTTCACCTGATCATCGGCGCGCCCCAGGAGCTCGATCGCACCGTCGTGCCGCTGGCGACCGAGATCACCGGTGCGATACAGGATGTCGGCCGGATCGGCGCGGAATGGATTCGGGTAGAACGCGCCCGCGCCGCCACCGTCGAGGTAGCCGAGCGTCGAGAACGGCGTGCGGATCACGACCTCGCCGACCTCGCCGGCCGCGCACACGTGGCGACCGTCGCGCAGGATCAGGAGCTGGGTGTGCGGCAGCGCGCGGCCGATCGGCTGGATGCCGGGCTCGGGCGGGTGCGGGACGCGATACCAGCACTTCGCCGGCCCGGTCTCGGTGGTGCCGTAGAGATTCACGAACTCGGTATCGGCGCAAAACCGTTGGCGCCAGCGCTCGACCAGCGCGGCATCGAGCGGCTCGCCCACGACGAACACGCAGCGCAGCTCCGCGAGCAAAACGTCGGGCGGGGCGTCCTCGAGCCACGCGCGCGCGAGCGACGGCACGGTGTGGATGGCGGTCACGCGCTCGCGCGCGAGCCAGCGCAACAGCTCGCCGGGCTCGAGCGCGGCGAGCTCTTTGGGCGGCACCGCCAGGAGCTTGCCGGAGGTCAGCGCGAACATCGTGTCGCGCAGGAACACGTCGAACCCGAGCTCGGTGAGCTGCGCGCTGACGTCGCCGGCGAGCTCGCCGAACGTCGCGCGCTGCCACGCGACGAAGTGCGCGAGCGCCTCGAGGTTCCCGACGACGCCCTTCTGCGCGCCGGTCGTACCCGACGTGAAGTAGAGGTACCTGATCGCGGGGTCGGCGGGGCGCTTTTGCTCGGCGAGCGCGGCCGGCAGCGTCACCGCGCCATCGGCCGCGACCGTCGCGGTCGGGACGCGGCCGTGCGCGCGCGGCGCGGCGCCGGCGTGCAGGATCACGCGCGCGTCCGCGAGCTCCAGCAGCCGCTCGGCGTGCTCGCGCGACAGGCGCGGCGACAGCGGCACGAGGCACGCGCCGCGCTGCAAGATCCCGAGGAAGCCGGCGTAGAGCGCCGGACTCGGCGGTCCGGTCAACGCGACGCGGTCCCCTGGCGCGACGCCGGCGGCGGCGAGCGCCGCGGCGACGCGCGACGCCGCGGCCTGCAGCTCGCCGCGCGTGGTGGTGTGATCGCCGTGGCGCAGCGCGGGCGCGTCCGGATCGCGCCGCGCCAGCTCCGCGAACGTCTCGAGCACCGGCGGGTACGCGGGCTTGTCGAGCGGCGCGCCCGGATCGGCGCCCGCCGGCGGTTCGCCGAACTCGAGCTCCGCGAGCGAGCGGTCGGGCGAACCCGCGCCGAGCTCGAGCGCGCGGACGAACCGGCGGGCGATGCCATCGATCACGTCGCGGTGGAACAGGCCGGCGTCGAACACCAGCGCGAGCTCGACCGCGCCGTGCGCCTCGTTCACGTACACCGACAGATCGAACTTGCTCGCGGTGGGTCCGCGGTGGAAGGGTTGCTCGGCGAGATCGCGGTCGAGCCCGATCGTGCCCTCAGGGACGTTCTCCTGCACGAACCACAGCTGGAACACCGGCGTCCGGGTCGGGCTGCGCGCGACGCCGAGCTCGTCGACGATCATCTCGAACGGCGCGTCCTGGTGCGCGTACGCCGCGAGCGTGGTGGCGCGCTCGCCGCGCACCAGCTCGGCGAACGTCGCGGCGCGGTCGACCGCGCCGCGCAGCGCGAGCGTGTTCACGAACAGGCCGATCAGGCCCTCTAGCTCCTTGCGATCGCGGTTCGCGACCGGCGTGCCGATCACGAGGTCATCCTGCCCGGTCGTGCGCGCGATGACCGCGCGGAACGCCGCGAGCAGCGTCATGAACAGCGTCGCGCCTTCGCGCTGGCCGGCCGCGCGCGCCGCCCGCGTGATGTCGGGGGTGAGCTCGACGACGATCTCGGCGGCCGTCGCCCTGCCGCCCGAGCGCGGCGCTTTGTGCGGGAGCGCGGTGTCGCCGGGCGCCCCGGCGAGTTGCTGCTTCCAGTACGCGAGTGAGCGCGCGAGCGGTTCGCCCGAGAGGCTCGCGCGCTGGTGCGCGGCGAAGTCGGCGTACTGGAGGGGGAGCGGCGGCAACGTGACCGCCTGTGCCCGGTGGTGGCCGGCGTAGCACGCCGCGACCTCGCGCCAGAACACGTCGAACGACCAGCCGTCCGAGATGATGTGGTGCATCGTCACGAGGAGGACGTGATCGCCGGGGGCGAGCCGCACGAGCCGCGTGCGCAGGAGCGGCCCGGCCTCGAGGTCGAACGGCCGCGTCGCGTCGTCCTGCGCGATCCGATCGAGCTCGCGCCGGCGATCGGCCTCGCCCAGGCTCGCCAGGCTCGCGAGATCGTCGACCGGGAGCTCCCGGCGCGCCGCCGCAACGACGTGCTGGTGCGGCACGCCGCCGGGTGCCGGGAACACCGTGCGCAGGATCTCGTGGCGGCCGACGACGTCCTCGAACGCGCGGCGCAGCGCCTCGACATCGAGGGGGCCGCGGATCCGCCGGCCCGACGGCATGTGGTACGCCGAGCTGTCGGGGACCATGCGGTGCATTAGCCACAGCCGCTGCTGCGCGTACGACAGGAGCGCTTGTTCGCCGCGCTGGATCGGCGCGGCAACGACCTCTGCCGGCCGGCTCGCCAGCCTCGTGACCTCGGCCGCGAGGCGCTCGACGGTGGGGTGATCGAACAGCTGCTGCAGGGTCAGCGCGACGCCCTGCTGCGCGCGCACCCGCGACACGACCTGCGTCGCGACGAGCGAGTGCCCGCCGAGCGCGAAGAAGTCGTCCTGTACGCCGACCGATGCGAGCCCGAGCACCTCGCACCAGATCGCGGCGATCACGCGCTCCTCCTCGCTGCGCGGCGCGATCGGTGCCTCGTGGCCGAGCGCGGCGGCATCGGGCGCCGGCAACGCGCGGCGGTCGAGCTTGCCGCTCGCGGTGACCGGCAGGGCGTCGAGCACGACGTACGCGGCCGGGACCATGTACTCGGGCAGCTGCGCCGCGAGGTGCGCGCGCAGCTCCGCGATCTCGGTCGGCCGGCGCAGCACGACATACGCGACGAGCTGGCGGTCGGCGCCGCCGCCGCGCGTGCTCGGCGTGGCGATCACCGCACCCGCGGCGACCTGGGCGTGGCGGCGCAGGGCGTGCTCGATCTCGCCGAGCTCGATGCGAAAGCCGCGCAGCTTGACCTGCTCGTCGACGCGGCCGAGGAACTCGAGCGTGCCGTCGGGCAACCGGCGCACGCGGTCGCCGGTGCGGTACATCCGGCGTCCGGGCTCCCGCGCGAACGGGTCGGGGACGAAGCGCTCGCCGGTGAGATCGGGCCGCGCCGCGTAGCCGCGCGCGACCTGGCGGCCCGCGATGTAGAGCTCGCCGCCGACGCCCAGCGGCGCCGGCTCGAGGTGGCGATCGAGCACGTAGAACTGCACGTTGTCCCAGGGCCTGCCGAGCACGACGCCGGTCGCCCCGGGGGCCACCGGCGCATAACACACACCGATCGCGGTCTCGGTCGGGCCGTAGGCGTTCATCACCGGTACGCCGGGTCGCGCCGCGAACACCGCATGCGCGAGATCGATCGGCAGCGCCTCGCCGCCGGCCACGATCAGCCGCAGGCTGTCGCAGGCCGCGAAGCCGGGCTCCGCGAGGAGCGCGCGCAGGAGCGTCGGGACCGCATCCAGGATCGTGACGCGGCCGCGCTGGATGTGCTCGAGGAGCTTCGTGGGGTCCCGCTGATCGCCCTCGGCGACGAGCACGAGCCGCGCGCCGCTGACCAGCGGCCACAAGATCTCGTGCACCGACTGGTCGAACGTGTACGGCGCGAGCTGCAGAAATCCGTCGCCGGGCGCGAGCGCGCCGAGCGTGCGCGTCGATTCGGCGAGCTCGTTCGCGAGCGCGCGCTGCGAGACCATCACGCCCTTCGGCGTGCCGGTCGACCCCGAGGTGAAGATCACGTACGCGAGGTGATCCGGCGCGAGCGGCGCCGGCGAGACCCGCGGTGCGGGGGCGCGCGACGGCGTGCCCGCGTGGACGAGCGGCAGGTCGAGCCCTGGGAGCGCGTCGTGGAGCGTCTCGTCGAGATCGTGCGTCAACACGATCGCGCGTGGTCGGCTTACCTCGACGATCTGGCGGAGCCGCGCGGCCGGTAGCTTCGGGTCGAGCGGCACGTAGGCGCCGCCCGCCTTGAGCACGCCGAGCACGGCGGCGACCAGCTCGAACGAGCGCTCGAGCGCGATCCCGACGGTTGTATCGGGGCCGACCCCATGCGCGCGCAGGGCGGCCGCGATGCGATTCGCGCGGTCGTCGAGCTGGCGGTACGTGAGCCGCGCGTCGCCGAGCACGGCCGCGGTCGCGTCGGGCGCGCGGTCGACCTGCGCCTCGAAGGCCGCCGCGATCGCCGGCGCCGGCGCGTCATCCTCGGGTCGGTTCCACGCGGAGATGAGGCGCGCGCGCTCGGCCGCCTCGATGATCGCCACCCGCGCGATGGCGCGCGCGGGCGCGCGCACCACCTCGCGCACGAAGCAGGCGAACTGCTCGGCCATCCCGGAGATCACCCAGTGCTCGAACAGATCCTCTTTGTAGATGAAGCGGACCTCGATCGAACCGCCGCGATCCCAGGTCTCGACCTCGAGATCGAACTGGGCCGCGTTGCGGTGCGGGTGGTAGGGCTCGTCGCGTACGCGGCCGAGCTGCGCGGCGTCGGTGGTGACGACCTGATGCGCGAACGAGACCTGGAACAGCGGGTTCTGCGCCGCGTCGCGCTCGATGCCGAGCGCCTGCACGATCAGGTCGAACGGTACTTCCTGCCGGGTGTACGCCGCGAGCGCCGTGTCGCGTTCGCGGTGGAGCAGCTCGGTGAAGCCGGCGTCGCGATCCACCCGCGTGCGAAACACGATCGTGTTCACGAACAGGCCGACGACCTCGTTGAGCTCGGCGCGGCTGCGCGTGGTGATCGGCGCGCCGATGCAGACATCGTCCTGTCCGGTCGCGCGGGCGAGCACCGCCCGGAGCACCGCCAGGCAGGTCATGAACATCGTCGCGCCGGCGCGCCGCGCGAGCACGCGCAGCTCGCTCGACAGCGCGGGGCCGAGGTCGATCGAGATCTCGCGCGGCGGCGCCTGCGACACGCGTGGCCGCGCGCTGCGATACGGCAGGTCGGTGTGCACCGGCGCGTCCGCGAGCTGCGCCGTCCAGTACGCGAGCTGGCGCTCAAGCGCCGCGCCGGACAGCTGCTTGCGCACGTACGCGGCGTACGACAGCGGGGGGGCGCGCGGCGGCTCGCCGGCGTACGCGGCGGTCACGTCGCGCCAGAACACCTCGAGCGACCGGCCGTCCGAGATGATGTGGTGCATCGTGACGACGAGGACGTGATCCTCGGCGGCGACGCGCACGAGCCGTGCGCGTAGCGGAGGGCGCGCGGCGAGCTCGAACGGGCGATCGACGTCCGCTTCGACCAGCCGTGCCAGCGCGGCCTCGCGCTCCGGGGCCGGCACCGACGACAGATCCGAGCGCGGCAGCACGAACGCAGCGCGGCGCGCGATCGCCTGGCGGGGCACGCCGTCGCGCTCGGGGAACGCGGTGCGCAGCGCCTCGTGGCGGTGGAGCGCGGTCTCGATCGCGCGGCGCAACGCCTCGATGTCGAGCGGACCGCGCAGGCGGCGCGCGTACGGCAGGTTGTACGCCGCGTTGTCGGGCGCGAGCTGGTGGAGAAACCACATGCGTTGCTGCGCATGGGACAGCGGCAGGTCGTCGGCCTCGAACACGACGGCTTCGGCTTGGACCTCGGCGGGCGGCGCGTCTCCAGGCGGCGGGTCCCCAGGCGGCGCCCCCGCGGGCGGCGAAGCGGTCGGAACGATCAAGGCCGCGAGCGACCTCGGCGTGGGCGCCTCGAACACCGCCCGCAGCGGGAGCTCGACGCCGAGGAGCTCGTGGATGCGGCCGATCAGATGCGCCGCGAGGATCGAGTGACCACCGAGCTCGAAGAAGTCGTCGTCGATCCCGACGGCGGGCACCTCGAGCAGCTCCGCGAACAGCGCCGCGATCGCACGTGCGGGGTCCGGGCGCATGGCCGCCGCGAGCGCCGACGGCGTGGCCGCGTCGAAGATCGTCCGGAGCGGTACCTCGATGCCGAGGACCTCGTCGATCCGCGCGACCAGGTGCGCCGCGAGGATCGAGTGACCGCCGAGCTCGAAGAAGTCATCGTCGACCCCGACGGCGGGGAGCTCGAGGACCTCGGCGAACATCGCGGCGAGGCGGGAGGCGAGGCTGTCGCTCTTGTGATCGCCTCCATGGTCGCCTCCGCCGCTGTCCGCGCCGCGCGGGCTCGGCAACGCCGGCCGATCGACCTTGCCCGCCGGCGTCATCGGGAACGCATCCAGGATCACGAGCGCGGACGGCACCAGGTGAGCGGGCAGGCGGCGCGCGAGGACCGCGAGCACCTGCGCGGGATCGAGCGCGCGATCGGCGGGGATCACGTAGCCGATCAGCCGCATGTCGGCCGGCGAGCTGCCGCGCGCCGCGGCAGCCGCTTGACGCACGCCGGGATGCGCGCGCAGCGCGGCCTCGACCTCGCCGAGCTCGATGCGGAAGCCGCGGATCTTGACCTGGTCGTCGATCCGGCCGGCGAACTCGAGCGCGCCGTCGCCCAGGAGCCGCACCTGGTCGCCGGTGCGATACATGCGCGCGCCGGCTTCGTGCGAGAACGGATCGGGGACGAACTTCTCGGCGGTGAGCGCGGCCCGCCCGTGATAGCCGCGCGCGAGCCCGGCGCCGGAGATGTGAAGCTCGCCGGTCATCCCCGGTGGCACGGGCTGCCCGAGCAAATCTAGGACGTGGACCGCGATGCCGGCGAGCGCGGGCCCGATCGTCACGCGGCCATCCCTGCACTCGGCCCACGTCGCGCACACGGTGCTCTCGGTCGGGCCGTAGGCGTTGACGAACCGGCGGCCCGCGCGCCAGCGCTGGACGAGCTCCGGCGAGCACGCCTCGCCGCCCGAGACGACCGTCGCGAGCGCCGGCAGATCGGTGTCCCGCAGCGCCGCCAGGACCGACGGCGGCAACAAGACGAGGGTGATCGCGTGCCGGCGCAGCGTCTCGATCAGCGGCTTGCCGGGTTGCAGCTCCGGCGCCGGCGCGAGGACGAGCGTGCCGCCCGACGCCAGGGTCGCGAAGATCTCCCACACGGAGGCATCGAAGCTGAGCGACGCGAACTGGAGCACGCGGCTGGTCGGCCCGACGTCGAACATCCGGATCTGGTTCGCGATCAGGTTGGCCAGGCCCGCGTGCTGGAGCAGCGCGCCCTTCGGCTGCCCGGTCGAGCCCGACGTGTAGATCACGTAGGCGAGGTGCTGCGGATCGACGGCGATCGGCGAAGCCGCGTGGTCACCCGCCTCGATCGCCTCGACCTCGAGCACCGGCACGCCGGGGGGAAGCACCCCGCGCAGGTGGTGGTGCGCCAGCACGAGCACCGGCCGCGCGTCGTCGAGCATGAAGCGCAGCCGGTCCAGCGGATACGCCGGATCGAGCGGCAGGTACGCGCCGCCCGCCGCGAGGATCCCGAGCACGCCGGCGATCATGTCGAGCGATCGATCGACGCAGATCGCGACTCGCGCCTCGGGCCCGACGCCCCGTGCGCGCAGGGCGTGCGCGATCCGGTTCGCCCTGCGCTCGAGCTCGGCGTAGCTCACCTGCCGGTCGCCGTGGATCACCGCGATCGCCTCGGGCGACACGCGCGCCCGGTCGCGAACCAGCTCGTGCGCCGAGCGCGGCGCGAACAGCTGCGACAGCGGCCGGTCGGGCGCGTCGAGCGCGCGCAGCAGCAGGGTCTCGAGCTCGGCCGCGAACGTGACGATGTTGCCCCGCTCGAACAGATCGGTGCGGTACTCGAACGCGGCGACCAGGTCGACCCCGTCGTCGCTGAGCCGGACCGAGAGCTCGTCGAGAACGCTGCCGGTGTCGGGAACCTCGACGCTCCAGATCTGACCCTCGGGCGCCGGTGGCTCGGCGGCCGTCGCGATCACGCCGAACGACACCTGAAACAGCGGCGCGCGGCTCCCCCCCCGCGTGCGCTTGAGCGCGGCGACCACCTTCTCGAACGGTGCATCCCGATGATCGAACGCGGCGCGAACGACGCCGCGCACCCGCTGGATCAGCTCGCGCAGCGTTGGATCGCCGGAGACATCCGCGCGCAGCACGACGAGATCGATCAGCAGGCCGAGCGCGCCCTCCAGCTCCGGACGATCGCGCGTGCTGATCCCCGTGCCGACCACGAGGTCCGTCTGGCCGGTGCGCCTCGCGAGTTGCGCGTAGAACACGGCGAGCAGCGTCATGAACAGGCTGACGCCCTCGCGCTGCGCGAGCTCGCGCGCGGCGGTCGCGAGCGCTCGCGGGATCGGGACGACCAGGTGCGCCCCGGGATGATCGGGCTCGGGCGGCCGCGGAAAGTCCGCCGGCAACTCGACGACGGGCGCGCCGGCGAGCTGCTGCGTCCAGTACGCGAGCTGGCGCTCGAGCTCCTCGGGCGCCATCGCGTGTCGCTGCCAGTGCGCGATGTCGGCGTACTGCACCGCGAGGGGCGCGAGCGGCGACGGCCGGCCGGTGCGGAACGCGTCGTAGAGCGCGCTCAGCTCGCGGACGAGCACGTCGATCGACGCGGCGTCGTAGACGATGTGGTGGATCGCGAGCAGGAGGACGTGATCGCCGGGCGCGAGCTGGACGAGCTTCGCGCGCACGAGGCGATCGTGCGCCAGATCGAACGCGGGCCGGGCCTGGGCGCGCGCCAGCTCGAGCACTCGATCCTCGCGAGTCCGTCCGGACAGCGGGCCCTCGATCGCGAGCGGCAGCTCGATGGTGAACGGGGGTGCGATGACCTGGACGAGGTTGCGCCCGACGAGCCGGAAGTTGGTCCGCCAGATCTCGTGACGTGCGATCACCTCGGTGAAGCAGCGCGCCAGTACGTCCGCCGCGAGGTCGCCGCGCATGCCGATCGCGATCGACACGTTGTACGGCCGCGGACCGCCGGCGCGGAGCATGCGCTCGACGAACCACAGCCGCTCCTGCGCGTTCGACAGCGGCAGGACGCCCTCGCGGCTGATCGGCACGATCGGCTTGCTTGCCCGCCGTCCCTGCAGCTGATCGGTCTTGGCCTCGGTCTTGGCCTCGAGCTGGGCCTCGATCTCGGTGGCGACGCGCGCGACCGTCGGCGCCGCGAAGAACTGCCCGAGCGAGAGCTGGACGCCGAACTCGGCGCAGATCTTGGAGACCAGCCGGATCGCCAGCAGCGAGTGGCCGCCGAGCTCGAAGAAGTCGTCGTGCGTACCGACGCGATCGACGCGCAGCACCTTGCACCACAGCTGCGCGACTACTTGCTCGACCGAGCTGGCCGAGCCGGCCCAGCTGGCCGTGTCTGCCGAGTCCGCCGAGTCCGCGCGATCGCCCAGCTCGGCAGCCAGCACGGCCTCGAGCGCGTCGGCGACGCGCGAAACACCGCCGCGATCGAAGCTCGCCGGATCCGCGACCCACGCGAGCGTCACGGTGTGATCGGCGAGCTCCTGGACGACCAGCTCGAGCGCGAACTTGGCGTCGTTGACCGGCACGTAATCGTGCTCGAACGAGATCGGCCCTGCGTCGTGACGGCTCGACGCGAGCTGCGTCGAAGCCTGCACCTGCACGAGCGGCACGCCCCGGCCTCGCCCGACGAGCCGCGCGATCTCCGGCAGCGGCAGCATCCCGTGGGGGACCGCATCCGCGATACCGGTCATCAGGTTGCGCGCGACGGCCTCGAGGCTCGGTCGATCCGCGAGCTCGACGATGACCGGCAACACCCCGGTAAAGCACCCGGGCAGCCGCTCCGACGCCGGCGTGCGATTCGCCGTCGCGACGCCGAGGACGAACCGGCCGCCGCCGGCGTGCGGCTCCAGGAGCCGCGCGAACGCCGCGTAGAGCACCGACGACCGCGTCAGGTTGCGCTGGCGGCAGAATGCGGCGAGCCGCGCCGAGACGGCCGGCCCGAGCGGGCGGGTGAGGCGAATCGGCCGCCCGCTCGTCGCATCGTCGGGCACCGGGGACGCCGGGGGCGCCGGGAGCGCCGGGAGCGTCGGGTGGTGTACCGGGCGAGCGAGCGCGAGCGGTGCCGGCGGGTTCGCGAACGCGCTGCGCCAGAACGTGCGGCTGTCCTCGCGAGCGTCGGCGGTGCGCTCCCAGGCAGCGTGGTCGCCGTACTGGCTCTCGACCTCGGTGCGCGGCGGCAGCGGATCGCCCGCGGCGAGAAAACCGTACAGCCGCGCGAGCTCGGCGGCGATCAGGTGCTCCGACCACGCATCGGTGACGAGGTGGTGCATCATCACGAGCAGCGCGTGCTCGTCGGCGGAGAACGTCACCAGCGCACAGCGGACGAGCGGCGCGCGCGCCAGCACGAACGGCTGGCTCGCGAGCGCCTCCGCGATGGCTTCGAGCTCCGAGCGGCGGCTGCCGAGCGTTCGGGTTCGCAAATCGTTGCCACGGGGGGCGCTGCCTCCCGCCCCGCCGGCAGAGCCGTCGGGGTCCCCACCCCCCGCCGTTCGGCTCCGCCGATCGTAGATGCGGAGCGGGATGCGGGCCGACTGCCCGATCCGCTGTACCGGCTCGTCCTCGAGGACAAACGACGTGCGCCAGATCTCGTGGCGCGCGGCGATCTCGTTGAGCGCGCGCTCCAGCAGGGCCGCGACCACGGGGCCGCGGATCTGCAGCACGGGGCACTCGATGTAGCCGCGCGGGCGCCGCATCACGTCGTGCAGCACTTGCTCGTGCACCCAGATCGATTCCTGGGCGAACGAGATCGGCGCGCGATCCGCGTGCGGGCGCGGCGGGATGCGACGCGCGTCGCGCGCACCGCGGTCGCCCTGGCGGATGCGTGCCTCGGCGAACACCGCGGCGGCCTCCGCGAGCGTCGGGCTGGTCAGGAACAGTCGCACCGGAACGACCACGCCGCAGTCGACGGCGAGGCGCGAGACGACCTGCGCGGCCAGGAGCGAATGACCGCCGAGCTCGAAGAACCGGTCACCCCGGCCGACCGGCGCCACCCCCAGCAGCGACGACCACAGCGTCGCCAGCATCCGCTCTTCTTCGGTCTCGGGCGCGACATAGGCGCCGCCCGTCGCGGACGCGGCGAGCGCGGGCAACGCCGCGACGTCGATCTTGCCGCTCGGCGTGATCGGCAGCGCGTCGACGACGATGAACGCCGACGGGAGCATGTAGCTCGGCAGCTGGTCGCCGAGAAACGCGCGCAGCGCCTCGGACGGTGCCGGGCTGCGCAGCGCGACGTAGGCGACGAGCCGGCGATCGTCGTCGATCTCGCGCGCGATCACCGCCGCTTCGCGGACCGCGGGATGGCCGCCGAGCAGCGAGGCGATCTCGCCGGTCTCGATCCGGTAGCCGCGGATCTTGACCTGCGCGTCGTTGCGGCCGAGGTAATCCAACGACCTGTCCGGCAACCGGCGCGCGAGATCGCCGGTCTTGTACAGGCGTGCACCCGGGCGGCCCGAGAACGGATCGGGCACGAAGCGCTCGGCGGTCAGCGCGGGGCGGGCGTGATAGCCGCGCGCGAGCCCGGCGCCGCCGACATAGATCTCGCCCTCGGCACCCCCGGCCACGGGCGCGAGCGTCGCGTCGAGCAGGTGGAGCTCGAGATCGGGGATCGCGATCCCGATCGGGCTGCCCCGCGTGGTGGCGCACTCGGCCGGATCGATGACGCGATACGTGACGTGCACCGTGGTCTCGGTGATCCCGTACATGTTGACGAGGCGCGGCTGCGGATAACACTCGAACCACGGGACCAGGCTGCGTAGCTCGAGTGCCTCGCCGCCGAAGATCACGTAGCGGAGCGCGAGCGGAACCGGCCGCGTGGTTCGCGTCGCGGCGGCGATCAAATGGCGGAACGCCGAGGGAACCTGGTCGAGCACCGTGACCCGCTGTTCCGCCAGGAGCGCGAGGAAGTCGTCCGGCGAGCGCCGCGCGGCATCCGGCACCACGACGACGGTGCCGCCGGTCAAGAGCGCGCCCCAGATCTCCCACACCGAGAAGTCGAACGCGTAGGAGTGGAACCACGTCCACACGTCGCGTTCGTCGAACTGAAACCACGCCGCGGTCGACGCCATCAGGCGCAGCACGCGGCCGTGCGGGATCAACACGCCCTTCGGCTTGCCCGTCGAACCCGACGTGTAGATCACGTACGCGAGGTTCTCTGCGTCCACCTCTCGGGCGAGGTTTGACGCCGGCTCGCTCGCGATCGCCGCCGCATCACGCGTCAGATCGATCGACGTGCCCGCGAACGCCAGCGGCGTCGCCTCACCGGTGATCACCAGGTCCGTGCCGCAGTCCGCGAGCATGAACGCGATGCGCTCGGTGGGATAGCTCGGATCGAGCGGGAGATACGCGCCGCCGGCCTTGAGCACCGCGAGCAGCGCCACCACGAGATCGGGCGTGCGATCGAGGTGCACGCCGACGATCACCTCGGGGCCGACGCCGTGGCGCACCAGGTGATGCGCGAGCCGGTTCGCGCGCTCGTTCAACCCGGCGTAGCTCAGCACCTCGGCGCCGAGCACCACCGCGCGCGCCTCGGGACGCGCCGCCACGCGTGCCTCCACGAGGCGGGAGATCGAAGACTGCATCGCTATGCGAAGTAGGACTTCAACTCGCCGCGACGTCGCACGTCAAGGGTCGAGCAGTGGAAGCTGCCGCCGTGCTTGTAGCAGTTGCGATAGGCCACCGGAATCGGCGTGAACCCCCAGTCCTTCAGGAACTGGATGAACGGTTGTTCTTGCCGCTCGACCACGATCCGGCGCTCGTCGAGGCTCAAGGTGTTCATGACCAGCCACTCGAAGCCGCGGAACGACGGTAGGTCCCGTGGGTACGTGGTGCGCGGGCACTCGCGGACCTCCCACCCCGACCTCGCGAAGATCTCGGGCAGCGGACGCGCGGGACGATCCGGATTCACGAGCAGCTTGCCGGGGGCGAGCGGCATGAACGTGGCGTCGATGTGGACGGCGCGGTCGTCGTCGAACTCGATCTGGTGAACGCGGTACGGGGGCCCCAGGTGGCGGCGTAGCCACTCGATCCCGAACTCGTTGGTGGTATGGCTGCGCTGGAAGAACACATCGCGCCCGCAGCGGACGAGGTCGGCGGCGTCCCACACCGGCTCGTGCTCGGTGGTCACCCACGCGAAGCCGTCGCCGCGGCGGTGCGCCGGCAGGTACAGCTCGTCGGACATCTGCGGCTTGGGCGCCTGCGTCCAGCGTGCGCCGCGCCGGAAGTACTCCTTGACGAGCGCGCGGTACGCGCGGAACTCGAAGTAGCGCGAGCGCCACGACATCGGCGATTCGATCAGCTCGTCGCCGATCACCGTCAGCACGTCGCGCGGGTTGTACTGGCCGAAGCCGCCCGGCGAGTAGAAGTCCGGCGTCGAGTACGGGATCGTGTTGTCGATCAGCTCGGGGCGCCGGACGATCACGCCCTCACCCACCAGCACGCGCACGAACTCCTCGACCTCGCGCCGCGCCGGCACGAACTGCTCCTCCGTGAACGGCTGCCCGGCGTTGCGGAGGTGGTAGTCGCGAATGGTGTCGCGATGCTCGTGCGGGATCATCGCTTCGAACCCCGGCTCCCATTGCGTCACCACGGTCCCGTCGACGTGACCGACGATGACCTCCTCCAGCGGATCCCACTCGGTATGACAGCTGACCGTCCACGCGCGCTCGGACATGCGGACCTCATCGTAGCTCAGAAGTAGAACCCGCCGTTGACCTCGACGCATTCGCCTGTGAAGTAGTCGCAGTCGATGATGAAGCGGATCGCCGCGTCGATCTCGCGCGGTTCGCCCAGCCGCCCGAGCGGGATGCGCGCGACGTAGTCCGCGAGCACGGCCGGATCGATGAGATCCTCCGAGAGGATCGGCGTGCGGATCAGCCCCGGCGACACCGCCGCGACGCGGATCCCGTAGCCCGCGAGCTCGCGCGCCCACACCCGCGTATCCGCGACCACGGCCGCCTTGGCCGCCGCGTAGTTCGACTGCGCGACGTTGCCGTGGCGCGAGATCGAGGCGATGTTGACGATCACGCCGGGCGAGGTCTTGCTGGTCACCATGCGCGCGGCGACCTCGCGCGTCATCAGGAACGTGCCGGTGAGGTCGACGTCGAGCACCTTGCGCCACTGCGCGAGCGGCAGCTTGCGGCCATCGCCGTGGACGAGCAGCCCGTCGCGGTAGATCCCGGCGCTGTTGACGAGGCCGTTGACCGTGCCGTGCGCGGCGACGGCTTGCGTGACCGCGGCGGTCGCGTCCGGCTCCGACGACACGTCGGCCGCGTGGATCGAGATCCGGCCGGCTTCGCCCGCGAGCTCGCCGCGCAGCGCCTCGAGGCCCGCGGCGTCGAGATCGACCGCGGCGACCGCGGCGCCCTCGCGGCACAGGAACTTCGCGGCGCTCGCACCGAGCCCGCTCGCCGCGCCGGTCACGATGATCTTGAGATCGCGAATCAGCATGGTGTCACCGTCCGTCGATGATCCAGGTCGCGGTCTCGACGCCGTTCGCGATGCCGATCGCGCGATCGCCCAGGTCGCTGATCACCGATCCGGCCACCACGCGACACAGCACGCCCTCGATGTGCGCACCGTTCCACACGTACGGGGTGTACTCGCAGGTGAGCTCGTGGTGTTCGATCCGGCCGCCCAGATCGACGACCGGGAAGCGCTGGCGCTGGGCGACCGCGAGCTCCTGCACGATCCAGTGTTGCGACGCCCCGCGCTGGATTGCCTGCGCCCACGCGTCGTCGCCGGTGTCCCGGCCGATCACGACGTTCGCGCCGCCGCCGCCACCCGATGGCTTGATCACGAGGTGCGCGCGGTTCGCGGCGACGAACGGCAACAGGTCGACCGTGGCACCGGCGTGCTCGGTCTTGCGATCGCGCAGGACGCGCGTCCATGGCACGTGGCGCGCGAGCGCCTCCGCCAGCTCCGGCGAGAACATGGCGCGATACTGGGGGCTGCTGAGCAGCTCGAACACGACCTTGTAGCTCGCCAGAAGGCCGCGCGACAGCCCGGCGAACACCTCGACGGCACGATCCGCGATCGCCTTCAGGATCTTGACGAGCCGCTTCCGCGCGTTGATCACGAGCTCCCAGCTGACGAACGCCACGATGTCGACCTGGATCCCCGAGGCCGTCAGCTTGCCGTCGCGATACTCGAGCTCCTCGGGCTCGACGTACAGCACCGGACAGCCGCGCGCGGAGCTGTACATCAGCGGGCGGAAGATGCCCGCGCGGCGGTGCGATCTCCACAGCGCCTTGTCGAGGACCGCGACGCACGGCAGGCGTCCGCCGCGGCCGCGCTCGGCGAGCGTGGCGTACATCTGCTCGTACAGGTTCACCGTGCGCACGCGGAACTTGCGCGCGAACTCCGCGGCGATCGGCAGCCGCTCGAACGAGCGCTCGAGCTCGTACTGGAACGGCGCCGACTGCGGCTCGGAGTTGAACTCGATCAGCGTGAGCCGGCCGTCGTCGCCCATGATGCCGTCGAGCCGGCCGAGGCAGCTCGGTTTGCCGGCCTGCCGATCGAGCTCGAGCAGCGGCTCGAGGTACGCGGGGAGGCCGAGGGCGCGGCGCAGCGGCTCGTCGGCTGCGAGCCGGTCGGTCGCCAGCGAAAACGCGCGCATCACGTGTGCGAGCGACGTGCGGGTCGACGCATAGGTCGCCTCATCGATCATCAGCGGGCGCAGCACAAATGATTCGATCGGCGCCTCGTCGTGCCAGTGGCGGCGTACCTCGTCGGCGTGCTGTTGCCACCAGCCGCTCGGATCGCACGGGCCCGCGAGCAGCTCGTCGTAGTGGGCGATGGCGTCAGCTACGAGGGGCGTTGGCATCGGCTCGGAACCGCGTTAGAAATAACAGATGTCGAGCTCCATCTTCGACGACGAGCAGGCCCCGTTCGAGGTCGTCGTGAACCACGAGGAACAGTACTCGATCTGGCCCGCGGATCGCGAGCTCCCAGCTGGATGGAGCAAGGCCGGCAAGCACGGCACGAAGGCCGAGTGCCTGTCCTACATCAATGAGGTGTGGACCGACATGCGCCCGCTGAGCCTGCGCAAGAAGATGGACGAACAGGCCCCCTGATCACACCGCTCGCGCCGCTCGCGCCGCAAGGCTAGATCAGCGCCTGGTGCTGGCGTAGCGCGGTGTAGTCGGTCTTGCCGTTGCCATTGAGCGGGAGGGCGTCGACCGGGATCAGCCGGGATGGGACCATGTACGGCGGCAGGGTCGCACGCAGCTTGGCGAGCGCAGCCTCCTCGTCGGTGATGGCGGGGCCGGCCACGAAAGCGACGGTACCCTGCGCGCCACCGTCGATCGTCACCGGCCAGGCGATGACGGCGACCGCGTCGCGACCGGTGATCGCCCGCAGCGCACGCTCGATCTCGAGGAGCTCGACGCGAAACCCGAGGATCTTCGTCTGGTGGTCGATCCGCCCGGCGTAGTGAAACCCGTCGGCCCCCGATCGACGCGCGAGATCGCCCGTGCGGTACCAGCGGGCGCCGGCGATCGTCGTGAACTTCTCGGCGTCGAGCGCGGATCCATGCCAGTAGCCGCGCGCGACCTGCGAACCCGATAGCAGTAGCTCGCCGACCTCGCCCTCGGGCAGCGGTTGATCGTCGGCCCCGAACACCTCCATCTGCTGGCCGCGCAACGGCCGGCCGATCGGCACGACCGAGGAGGCGTCCGCGGATCGGTAGCGGTGCCAGCTGATCGCGATCGTGGCCTCGGTCGGGCCGTAGAGGTTGTACAGCGCCGAGTTCGGCGCCGCGGCGGCCCAGGCCTCGGCGACCGCGCCGTGGAGCGCCTCACCGCAGAAGTGGCTGACGCGCAGGCTCGGCAGCGAGCCGGGGTCCAGGAGCCCGGCCTGCCTGGCCAGCGCGGCCGCGGACGGGACCGAACACCAGCCGGTCAGCTCGTGCTCGCTCACGAAGCGAGGCCCCAGCAAGTTCGCGCTGTCCGGGATGCTGTACAGGGCCGCGCCGCTGGTCAGCGCGAGGAACATGTTGTGCCCGGACAGATCGAACGACAGGTCGGCGAGCTGGATGAGCCGATCCTCGTGCGTCACCGGCGCGATCTCCGAGATCCCACCCAGGTAGGCGAGCACGTTGCCGTGGCTGATCGGGACGCCCTTGGGCTCACCGGTGCTGCCCGACGTGAAGATGAGGTAGCAATCGTCGCCGGCGGCACGGTCCGCCCACGCCGTACGGGGGCGGGTCGCGCTGACCGTGCGATGATCGAGATACGTGACGCCGGATGCCGACCGCGGCTCGGTCGCGGCCTCGAGCGCGACCACCGTCTTGAGCGCGTGGGTCGGCTCGCGCAGCAGGTCGGAGAATCGCCGGCAGCTTTCGTTATCGACGAGGAGCGCGGTCGCGCCCGACCGCTCGAGCATGGCGCGATTGCGAGCGATCGGGTGCCGCTTGTTCAACGGGACATAGACGCAGCCCGCGCGGAGCGACGCGACGACCCCGACATAGGCGGCGAGCGAGCGAGCGGTGAGGATCGCGACCCGATCCCCTGGCTGCACGCCGGACTCGAGCAGCACGGTGGCGGTGCGCGCCGCGAACGCCAGGAGCTCATCGTAGCTGAGGGTGTCTCCTCCGGCCCAGACGGCAGGTCGCGATCCGTGGGCCGCCGCTGCGCCCGCGATCGCATCGATCAGGTTCGCCATGCCGTCCCACGGGCGATGACGACCTCGACGAGCGCTCCGATGTTGTCGAGCCGAGCCATCTCGGTCGTCCGAATCCGGAACGCGAACGCTCGCTCGACGGCGAGGATGATCCTGACGTGGGCGAGCGAGTCCCAACCCGGAACGTCGGCTGCCGTCGTTGCCGCGTCGATCACGCCGGTGGCGCGCGGTAACTCCTGGCGAATGATCTCGGTGATCTTTCCCAGCACCGCTGGGCGGTCTGCCTCGTTCACGGATCGACGCTTCCCTTCACCACGTTATACGCTAGCGGCTGCTTGGGTGGCACTCCGTGGAGCGAACCAACGTTTCGCGCGCTCGCGCTCGCGGGGGGGCTTTTCGCGATCTGGTTCGGTGCCGGTCCGTTTCCCCAGCACCAGGCCGAGACCCAGACCCAGCTGCGCCACGAGTGGCGACAGTGCGCCGACGTTGTCCTCGTCGGGGACTCGGAGCTGGGGTGGGGCCTGCATCCCGAGGTGATCGAGGACGAGCTACACGGCGCATACCGTGTCGTGAACTTCGGATACCTGAACATCTCGCTCCTGAACGACGCCTACATGGCAGGGGCCGAGGCGGTGCTCGACCCGGGGACGCCGCACCGCACGATGATCATCGGCGTCACGTCCTCGAACGTGAGCCTTCTGTCGGCGCAAAACCACCGGTTCGAGCGGGAAGCTCGCGACATCGCGGCCGCACGACACGCCGGCCATCCGCCTTCGGTCGACCTCGACTGGCACGACGAGCTCGATCTCCGGCTGCGACCCCGCGGCCTGTGCGGGCTTCTGTGGAACCTCTGCTCGTCGGGTAGTCAGCAACCGATCGGATACAACGGGCACCTCCCGGTGTTCACGTCCTGGCACGACGAGACGGCCAGGATCCCGGAGGAGATCGATACGCTCAACCCCGAGGAGCCGGTCTACGACGAGCGAACGGTCGAGCCGTTGGTTCGCCGCATCCACGAGCTGCACGAACACGGCATCGATGTCATCGCCTACGTCGCCCCGGATATTCCGGCGATCGCCGCGGTCAGCGGCCCGCGCGGTTACGACCCCGCCTGGTATGAACGCCGGCTGCGTGGGGCCGGCGCGGTCGTCGTGGCGTATCCGCCCGATCTGACGACGTTCGATGGCGTTCACCTGGACCCGCCCTCGGCGCGGCGATTCTCGCACCTGCTCGGCCGGGTGGTCGCGGCGGCTATGCCACCGCGCGCGGCGGTGCCGGCCGGGCGCTGCGCGTGGCCGCTAGAGACCGGCCACCCATGATGTTCAACTCGCTCACGTTCGTCGGCTTCGCGGCGGTGTTCTTCGCCGGCTGGTGGCTGGTTCGAGGGCGGGTGGGCAGGCCCATCGCATGGTCCTATCTCGTGGTCGGGTCGCTGGTGTTCTATGGCTGGTCGAGGTGGACGAGCACGATCGTCCTCGCCGCCATCGTGCTGGTCAGCTTCGGCTCCGGTCGGCTGATCGCGAGGTGGCCGGGACGGCGGAGCGTCCTGGCGCTCGCGATCGCGGGGGTGCTGGGCCCGTTGCTCGTGCTGAAGTACCTCGACTTCCTGATCGCGCAGGTGAACGCCCTCGGCGAGCTCGCCGGCGCCGGCGTCCACGTCGGAGCGGTCGGGCTGGCGGCTCCGCTCGGCATCAGCTTCTTCACCCTGTCGGCCATCAGCTACGCGATCGACGTCCACACCGAGGAGATCCAGCCGACCCGGAACGTGATGGAGCACGCCGCGTTCCTGGCCGTGTTCCCGGTGCTGATCTCGGGGCCGATCGTGCGAGGCCATCAGGTGCTCCCGCAGCTCGCAGAGCTGCCGGCGACGACCGCCGAACAACGCTGGGCCGGGCTCAAGCAGATCACTTATGGCCTCGTCAAGAAGTGCATCATCGCCGACCACATCGCCGGCTTCACGTCGGAGATCTATGACCTGAATGCGCCGCCGGCTTCGTCCGGACTGTGGTGGTTCGTCACGGCCCTGTACGCGATCCAGATCTACTGCGACTTCAGCGGCTACACGGACATCGCGCTCGGGCTCGGGCGCTGGATGGGCCTCGCGTTGCCCGAGAACTTCCGCCATCCGTACCTGTCGACGAGCATTCGCGAGTTCTGGGGCCGTTGGAACATCTCGTTCTCGTCATGGCTGCGCGACTACATCTACTTCCCGCTGGCGCGCGTCTGGGGCGGCAAGTTCGGAGCGGTCTCGGCCGTGATGGTGACGTTCGTGGTGTCCGGGCTATGGCATGGCGCGGCCTGGACCTTTGTCGTCTGGGGCATGCTCCACGGGGTATTGTTGATCGTCGAGCACTGGTCCGGCTGGGATCGCCGGATCAAGGCCCTGCCGGGCGGACGGATCCTCGCCACGCTGATCGTCTTCTTCACTATCTCGCTCGTGCTGGTCGTGTTCCGGGCGAATGACCTCGGTCAGGCCTGGTCGATCTTCAAGATCATGTTCTCGTTCGAGCGCACGCCATACTCGTGGGTGATGCGCGACCGCACGTCGTTCCACGAGCCGACCTGGCTCCTCTTGCCCGCGGTGTTCGTGATCGTCGAGGCTCGCCACCTGGTCGACTTCGACTCGTCGAAGTTTGCGGTGGCGATTCGCGACCGGACGAAGCTCGGATGGGTGGTAATCGCGCTGCTACTACTCGCGTGCGTCTATCTTCGAGGCAGGGCGTCGCCGTTCATCTACGCCGGGTTCTGAACGGACCGGCCGTGTGGTCGGATGGGCGTGCGTGCACTCGTCCTGCAAACCTCGTGATGCTCCTCACCGCGGCACATCTTGAGATCGCGGCGTCGCGATCGCAACATGGCGACCGCGAGCCTGGGATCCTGCAGGAAGGGATGCTATCCGGAGTATACTCGCGTTCGCGTGGCTGGTGCAGGAATTCGACGTGCCGACGAACCTCGATAACGTGACGCGCTCGATGCTCGAGGCCATGCCGCTCGGGGTGATCGTCCTCGAGCCCAACGACGCCGAGGGCGGGGAGGGCCGCATCGTGTTCGCCAATCAGAAGGCGATCGCGCTGGTCGGGCGCGAGCTGGCGGGCCGGCCGCTCGCCGAGGCGATCCCCGGCGATACCGAGGATGCGCGCGCCACCCGCTTCCTCGAGTCGATCATCGAGAACCTGCCGGCGATGGTCTTCGTCAAGCGCACCGAGGATCTCCGGTTCGTGCGGTTCAACCGCGCCGGCGAGGAGCTGCTCGGCATCGGGCGCGCCGAGCTCCTGGGCCGCAACGACTACGACTTCTTTCCCGAGCAGCAGGCCAAGTACTTCATCGATCGAGACCGCAAGGTCCTCGCGCAGGGCCACGTGGAGGACATTCCCGCCGAGCCGATCCAGACGCCCCATGGGATGCGCTGGCTGCATACGCGCAAGATCCCCGTCGTCGTGGACGGCGTGGCCCGTTACTTGCTCGGGGTCTCCATCGACATCACCGAGGAGCGGCGTGCCGAGGAGGCGCTGCGCACCTCGCACGGTGAGCTCGAGCGGCGGGTGGCCGAGCGGACCGCGGCGCTCGAGCGCGAGATCGACGAGCGGCGGCGTGCCGAGGAGGCGCTGCGGCGGGTCCAGGAGCAGCTGCTCCAGGCGCAGAAGATGGAAGCGCTCGGCCGGCTGGCCGGCGGGGTGGCCCACGACTTCAGCAACCTGCTCACGATCGTGCTCAGCTACACGAGCCTCCTCCTCCCCACGTTCGGGCCGAACGACCGGCGGCGCGACTACGTCGACGAGGTGAAGCGGGCGGGGGAGCGCGGCGCGGCGCTGACCCAGCAACTGCTCGCGTTCAGCCGCCAGCAGGTGATCGAGCGCCGGGTCCTCGACCTGGCCCAGATCATCCGGGAGATGGACGCCATCGTCCGCCGGCTGGTCGGCGAGGACGTGGCCGTGGAGACGATCATCGCGCCCGATCTGGGCCGCATCAAGGCCGACGCGGGCTCGATCGAGCAGGTGATCTTGAACCTGGTGATCAACGCGCGCGACGCCATGCCGGTGGGCGGCAAGCTGACGATCGAGGCCAAGAACGCCGAGTTCGACGAGACCTACGGGCGCGAGCACCTGGGCGGCATCCTCGGTCCACAGGTGCTGCTCGTCATCACCGACACCGGTGTCGGCATGGACAAGGCGACGCAGCAGCGCATCTTCGAGCCGTTCTTCACCACCAAGCCCAAGGGCAAGGGGACGGGGCTCGGCCTCGCGACGGTGTTCGGCATCGTCACGCAGGCGGGCGGCAATGTCTGGGTCTACAGCGAGCCGGGCAAGGGCACGACCTTCAAGGTGTACCTGCCGTGCACCGACGAGGTGGAGGAGCCCGACGTGTCCCGGAGCGCGGCGAACTCGTTCCGGGGGACCGAGACGATCCTCGTCGCCGAGGACGAGGAGCAGCTGCGCAACGCGGTGCGCCGCGCGCTCGAGCGGCAGGGCTTCTCGGTGCTGGTCGCCTGCAGCGGCCCCGAGGCCATCGAGCTGTGCGAGGGCCACGCGGGCCAGATCGCCCTCCTGCTCACGGACATGGTCATGCCGGGGATGAGCGGGCGCGAGCTCGTCGATCGGCTCGCCCCGCTCCACCCATCGCTCAAGGTCCTCTACATGTCCGGGTACACCGAGAAGACGCTCGCGAGCCCCGAGCTCAACGACGCGCACATGGCGTTCCTGGCCAAGCCGTTCACGCCCGAGTCGCTCGTGCGCAAAGTGCGCGAGGTCATCGACGGCTGAGCGACGCCCAGGGACGGCTGAGCGACCGCATATCGCGTAGCCACCGGGAGACACGCCCGCGCGAACGCGGCGAGAGCCTCGCAGAGGGGCTCGTCGCAGCCGATCGAGCCATCGTGGGGCAGCGTGGCGCAGGACGGGCTATGCTCGGGCCCGTGCCGGCCATGCCGCCCGTATCGCCCTCGTCGCCCTCGCCGCCCTCGTCGCCCTCGCTGATCGATGAGCTCCTCGCCCAGGAGGTCGGTTCCCTGCCGGAGTTGATCCACCTGCACGCGGTGGCGCGGCCCGCCCACCCGGCGCTGATCCTCGGCGACGAGCGGCTCGACTTCGCCGGCCTCGATGCGCTGATGGATCGGGTCGCGGCCGCGCTGCAGCGGGACGGCGCGGGCACGGGGAACGTCGTCGCGGTCGCCGCGTCGAGCTCGATCGCCTATGTCGCGGTCTACCTCGGGGCCGTGCGCGCGGGCGCCTCGGTGGCACCGCTTCAGCCGGGCGCCGCCGCCGATAGCCTCGCCGCCATGATCGACGACGCCCGGGCCACGCACCTGTTCCTGGACGCGTCTGTCGCGCGGTCGCTCGACGCCGCGAGCCGGCCGATCTCCGCGACCCGCGTGGCGCTCGACGGTTCGGCCGCCGGTCGGCCGTTCGCCGAATGGCTGGTACCGCCGGGCACCGCGCCGCGCGCCGTCGCGCTCGATCCCGGGGCGCCGTTCAACCTGATCTACTCATCGGGGACGACGGGCACGCCCAAGGGGATCGTCCACGCGCACCGCATGCGCTGGGCGCACGTGCGCCGCGGCCACCTGTTCGGCTACGGGCCCGACGCGGTCACCCTGGTGTCGACGCCGCTGTACTCGAACACGACGCTCGTGAGCCTCCTGCCCACGGTCGCGCTCGGCGGCACCGTGGTCCTCCTGCCGCGGTTCGACGTCGCCGAGTTCCTGCGCCTGGCGGAGCGCCATCGGGTCACCCACGCGATGCTCGTGCCCGTGCAGTACGAGCGGCTGCTCGGGCACGACGGGTTCGACCGCGCCGACCTGTCGAGCTTCCGCATGAAGTTCTGTACCAGCGCGCCGTTTTCGGCCGCGCTCAAGGCCGACGTCCTGCGGCGCTGGCCGGGCGGGCTGGTCGAGTACTTCGGCATGACCGAGGGCGGCGGGACCTGCATCCTCGTCGCGCACCAGCACCCCGACAAGCTCGCCACCGTCGGTCGGCCCGCCGAAGGCCACGACATCCGCGTCCTCGATGACCAGGGCCGGGAGCTCCCGCCGGGTGAGATCGGCGAGGTCGTCGGCCACTCGCCGTTCACGATGATGACCGGCTACCACAACCAGCCCGACGCAACCGCGGCCGTCGAGTGGCACGACGCGGCCGGCAAGCGGTTCATCCGCACCGGCGACCTCGGCCGGTTCGACGCCGATGGCTTCCTCACGCTGGTGGGCCGCAAGAAGGACGTCATCATCTCGGGAGGGTTCAACATCTACCCGGTCGACCTCGAGGCCGCGCTCACCGCGCACCCGGCCGTGACCGAGGCGGCGGTGGTCGGTGTGGCGTCGGCGCGCTGGGGCGAGACGCCGGTCGCCTACGTCGTGCTGGGGCCCGGGGCCACGGTCGAGGCCGAGGCGCTCCGCACGTTCGCCAACGCGCGCCTGGGTAACACGCAGCGGCTCGCCGACGTCGTCATCGTCGACGCATTGCCGCGGAGCACGATCGGCAAGGTGCTCAAGCGCGAGCTGCGCGCGAGCTACGCGGGCCCGGCAGCAGGCTGACCTGCCAGCGCGATCGAGCTACCGAGGCCCGCGGCTGGTGGGCGGCCCGGATCGGTGGAGGCGACGAGCACCGAGTCGCTCGCGACCGCCGCGGAGACAATCGCCTGCGAGTGGCGATGGCAGGCCACCTTGCCAAGGTTGACGTCGAACAGGGTTCGAATCCCTTCTCCCGCTCGATTTAAGCTATTGTAAGTCCTCGATTCTCACTCTGGATGCCCGAAGCCGCTGCCACGTGGCTGCCACGCGCACCGAGCATCTTGAGGATCCGGCGATCCGGATCGGTCTCATTGCAGCCCGCGGCCACGATCGACTCCGGGATGTCGCGCCGATGGTTCTCGGCGACGTGGACGTACAGCATTGTCTCGTCGATCCGCTTGTGGCCGAGCCACGCCTGCAGCCGCCACGGGTTCACGCCGAACATCGCGGCGTGGGTTCCGTACGAGTGCCGCAGGGTATGCCAGTAGCGGACCGGCAACCCAGCTCGCCGGCAGATGCGCTCGATCGCGTGGCAGGTCTGCCCGTCGCGCTTCGCGCTGCCATCGAAGCTACGAACGACGAACCCTTCGCGCACAGTCTCCAGGCGTTTGAGCGCCAGTTCGAGCGTGCTAGTCATCGGGATCGTCCGCCGCGTGCGCCCCTTCGGCGTCGTCGTCTCGCCGTGACAGGTCTGCTGGTTCACCGTGATCGTCTTCGCGATCAGATCAACGTCCTCACGCCATC
>Ga0308176_10000068_pt1 | contig 67033 bp, 21 predicted proteins | sample PhyCR2_3_FD_203890 | JGI IMG/M metagenome (GOLD analysis project Ga0308176, IMG submission 203890) | Soil microbial communities from UC Gill Tract Community Farm, Albany, California, United States - DLSLS.C.R2 | ecosystem: Environmental > Terrestrial > Soil > Agricultural land | place: USA...
TGCCGAGGGCGATCTTCGCGAGGCTGACCAGCATCAACCCCACGACGGTCGCGAACGTGTGAAGCCGCAGCGAAGCGTCGGCGTGCTGGAACGAGGGCCCCCACGGGGCGATGCCACCCTTCTTGGCACGGCGGAACAGTTCTTCGACGTTCCATTGCCCACGAAACGCAGTCACGATGCGCTCGGTGCTCCAGCTGTGTTGGTCGGTGGAGAGCACGCGTCGACCCAACCGCGTCTGTTCGAGGTGCTTGCGGCGGCCCTCGTCGATGTGCCAGGTCAGGGTGGGAGCCTTCTCGGTGCCGCCCACCTCGACCATCACGAAGGCGGAGAGGTGTTCCCGCCGCAAGACCTTCTTGACACGCTCTTCAAGGCTGGCCCGACGGATCCGTCCCGCCGCCGCGTAGTGCTGAAGCTTCTCCAGTTCGGCCAACGCCTGAACAAGCCGCGCCGCGATGCCACGCTTCTGACCTTCGAGCAATTCCTTGCTCTCGACGATGATCAGCGTCCGATCCATCTCGTTGACGGTGGCGCGGGTCCGGGCTGCGCGGACGTCCGTCAGCTTGCCCGTCAGCCGCTTCATCGCCCGGGGCTTGGCCGCAAACGCGAGCGCCGACTCGGCTGCGGCGTGGCTCAGGGGCAGCGAGATGAGGCTGTAGTAACCCGCCACCTCCAGGGTCAACTCCCCCTGAGGGCTCCAGAATCCACCGTCGCGCACCAGCGTACGGGTGGCCGGGCGCTGGCGCCCTTCGCCGGCATCGAGCGCGTCGTGCAACCTCCCGAGCCCGTCGAGGCAGTTCTCCAACACCGACTGATCGGACGCGTTCCCGGCGTAGGTGCGGTAGAGCAGCGGCACGTGACCGGTTTCGCTGACCAGCACGCCCAGGCCCACGACCCGCAGATCGCTGCGCTTGCTCTTGGCATGACCCCGTCGCGCCAGCTCTCCCTCCGTTGTCGTCGCGATGTGCGTGTCGAAGTTCGTGGTGTCGAAGGCCAGCACATTGGTCGAGAGCTTGAAGCGCCCAACCGCGGCTTGTGCGAGCGCAATCTGCGCCGCTTCCAGTTGCTCGTCCGTCACAGTCTGCGCGGCGCGATAGAACGCCTGGCCTGTAAACTTCGACGAAGGCAGACACGAAACTCGTGGCAGGCTTTCCTCGAGGAACTCCGCCAGGTCGCGCTTGGGCCCCGCCGCGCACACCCGCTGCAGCGCCACCGCCAGCACCAATTCGCCGACGGAGGGCCCGTGCTTAGGAACCGGTGCCTTGCAGGCGCGATCGATGTGCCCGATGAGATCAATTTGCTCGGCAACCCAGAGCAGAGCACCAACGTCTCCGACCGCTTGCGTCGCCACCGTACGCGTCTCGCCCAAGTTGGCCTTGGGTGGCGGGTCTGCCAGCCCCAAGACGATTTGCCGTGCAACTGACCGTCCTTTTACGGGATCCCAGACCGACTGAGCTGCCACTCGGTATCGGCGCCCACCCATCTCTCGTTCGAAGAAGTGCACGTTCCATCATGTAGTTCACGACGGGCGTAGAACGCAAGCTCTAGGCGAACTCTCCTCATAGGACGCGGTTCCGCTCATCCGCGCTGCGGAGGTCCCGCTAGGGATACCTGGGCCGGCCGACGCTCCCGTGATCGCCCGGCGTGCCTGCGCGGGGCCGCAACCCCGACGACGGGAGGCGCCGGGCTCAGGCCGGCGGGGCCGGCATGACGAGCGCGAGCCTGGCATCGACGCCACTCGCCGGCGCCTCGGCCTCCCCCCATGCCCCCGGAGCGAACCAGGCGTCCGCGAGCTCGCGGCGCTCGGTCGCGACGATGAAGTCGACCAGGTCCCCCGGCGCGACGGACGTGGTCTCGTCGATCAAGCGCGGATTGCCGCCGTGTTCGACGAACACCGGCAGCACCGCCCCGCCGGATAGATCGTCAAAGCGCTGCGGGCGATCGCCGCGGAAGGTTCGCCGCTGGCTCTCGACCCGCCCTCGCCGCCAGCGCGAGATCCAGACCGCGACGTCCTGCGGTTGGCTGAACAGCACGCCGGCGCCCCGGCGCTCGAGCATGGCCGGGTTGACCCCGATCCCGCGCGGGTCGATCGCGGCGAGGACACGCGGGCCGTAGAAGTCCTCGACGATGCGCTGGGCGAACAGCAGGTTCACGCCTTCGTTGCTGGTCACCGCGACCGCGTGCGTGCGCGTGTCGACCCGTGAGCGAATCAGCGTCCGGCTCTCGAGGCCGTTGCCGTGGATGACCTTGAGCCCCATCTCCTCGGCGGCGCGGCAGTCGTCGGTATCGTAGTCGATCAGCTCCACCGGCTCGCCCGCCTCCACCAGGCGGCCGGCGATGTACCGTGCGAGCGGGTTGGCGCCGAGCAGGACGTAGCCGCGGTTCGTGACGCGCCGCAGCCCGAGGAGCCTCGCGAGCAGCCCAGCGGACAGCCCCTGGAGCGTGACCGTCACGGCGATCACCGTGAACACCAGCGCGCGGAGCGCGACCCCGCCCGGGATGTGCGCCTCGCCGAGTTGCTCCGCGAACAGGCTCGCCACGGCGGCGGCGACGATCCCGCGCGGCGCGATCCAGCTCAGGTACAGCTTCTCGCGCGTGCCGAGGCCCGTGCCTCGCGTGCAGATCCAGACCTCGATGGGGCGGACCACCAGGCTGAGGGCGCCGACGACGGCGAGCGCCGGCCACCCGAGCGCGGCGACATCCGCCAGCCGCACGCCGGCGGCGAGCAGCACGAACAGCGTCCCGATCACCAGCACCGTGAGCTGCTCCTTGAACTCGACGAGCTCGGACATGCGATGGATCCGCATGTTGCCAACGACGAGCCCGCCGATCATGGCTGCGAGGATGCCGCTGTCGCGGACCAGCGCGTGGCTCAGCTCGTACAGCACGATGGCGCTCGCGAGCGCGAAGATGTTCTCCATGCCGCGCGGCATCAGCCGGGGCACGCGCAAGAGGCCGCCGATCGCCAGGCCGCCGGCGACGCCGATCGCGACCCCGACCCCGAGCCGCTGGACGACCCCGAGGACCGCGTCGCCGAACCCACCGGTCGACGGCGACACCGCGAGCTCGAGCGCCATGATCGCGATCATCGCGCCGACCGCGTCGATGAACACGCCCTCGGCCTCGAGGATCGTCGCGAGGCTGGGCGCGAGCCGGATCCGGCGCACGAGGGGCCCCACCACGGTCGGGCCGGTCACGATCACCAGCGTGCCGAACAGGATGCACAGCCGGACGTCCCATCCGATGAGCCATCGACACGCGAGCGTGCCGCCGACCGCGGTGATCACGGCGCCGAGGAGCACGAGCCGGCGGATCACCTTCGCCTGCTTGCGGAGCTGCTCGACCTCGAGGCGCATGCCGCCCTCGAACATGACGATCGCGACGGCGAAGCCAACGATCACACCCTGCGCCGAGCCGAGCGCGCCCGGACGGATGATGTTCGCGACGTCCGGCCCGAGCAGGACCCCGGCGCCGAGCAACACCACGATGCCGGGGATCAGCGCGTGCTTCCCCAGGGCCTGGGCGATGACGCCGACGCACATCGCCAGCGCCAACACGAGGGGTGGCTCGTTCAGAAAACTCATGGCGGACGTGCTGATGCACTCACCGTGCCCCAACATAGCACCCCCATCGAGCCCCGGCGTACGAGGCAACCGAGCGCAAGCGCACGGTTGTCTCATGATGGGGCAAAATTCTCGCGCCGAACGACAGGCCCTTTCCGCCGGAACGGATCGACCGTACGTCACGTCGGTCAAGCGTCGGGGATGCGGGCGCGCACCGGCGCGCCGACGGCCTGCCGAGGCGCATCGCGTGACGGCCCGCGCGGCGAAGTGCTAGGTTGACGAGGTGCTCACCGCGGTCGAGCGTCTCCTGATCAAGGTTCGCCATCCGAGATCGCGGGCGAGCGAGCTGATCGCGCTCCGGCAGCGATTTCGCGACGAGCTCGCCCGGGGCATCGATGACGAGGAACGCGCGCTCGCAGGTGACGTCCGCGCGCGCAAGCTCGCCGTCGCGGCCGAGCTGCATTCGATCTCCTCGTGCCGCACGTGTGCGACGGGCCAGGCGTGGCCGCGCGGCCAGTACGACGGCGGAGACTGTTGCTCCGGCGTCACGGCCGATCTGTTCGACGACAACGAGCTCGCGGCGCTCGCGCACGCGGGAACCCGCCCTCACGACCTCGTGCCGCCAGGCGGCAGCGACGTTCACGCGGGCTGCGCCTTCCGCGGCCCCCGCGGCTGCACGCTCGACGTCATGCATCGCCCGGCCCGATGCGTGCACTACCTGTGCGACACGCTCCGCCGCGAGCTGTTCAAGCGAGGCCAGCTCGACGCCGTCGAGGCGAAGCTCGCCGAGCTGCACCGCGCGATGCAGCAGTTCACCGCGGTCCATCAGGCGGGGCTCGATCGCGATATCGTCGCGCCGATCATCGAGGCGATCGCGGCGGCGTCCTGCGACGCATGACGGCCTCGCCGGCCACGGCTTCCTGCAGATCACCGGCTTGCGGGGACGCCACGGAGGTGGCGGTGAGGTGACATGCAGCGCGCCGTCCAGCCAGGAAGGCGAAGGCTTCATCCACCACGCCGCCGGGCCGCACTCGCTGGCTGCTCGCTACCCTCGGGGTGCCGTCATCCGAACCGCTTCGACAACCCCTGGACGATCCGGATCACGCCGATGATCATCGGGCCGTATGCAATGACGTAGATGCCGACGCCGCTCGTCAACGCGAAGCTGTACGTCAGTGCGGTGATCAGGCCGCCGATCATGACCAGCACGGCCCCGAAAACGATATCCCCTCGCCCATCCTCGCGGCGCAGTCGCGCCAGTTTCTCGTCGCCGCGGTCCTCGGGGCGCCGGATCCGCAACGCCTCGGCTGCGAATGACCAGCCGCACGCCCCACACACCATCGCCGTGGTCGGCTGTACCGCATTACACCTTTGGCACCGCTCGTCCGACATGCGTCTCAGTGCATCGCGCATCGCTGCCGCTGACGAGACCCGAAGCTATCCGGCAGGGAACCTCACCAGCTCGTGGGCGAGCACCGCTGCAGGCTACGCGCCGAGTACCCGGGCGCGGTAAAGATGACCGGTTGATCCGCGCCGCGGTGGGAAGAACGCGAGCTCCCGCGGGCTGGCTTCCCGATGGGCCATGCCGTGCTCAAACAGTCCTCGCGCTGCGCGAACCCGTCCGGTCGGGTTCGATGAGGTCGGCGTGGCGTGTGCTCGCACCTGGGAGCGCTGCGGAAGTGCACGCGGCATAGCCCTCGGCGGCCACGCCCGCGGGTGACGAGATACCTCCCTATGCGGGACATCCACGGCAACCGATCACAACCCGCGCAACGAGCTACCAGCACGAGCCCATGTCATGGAGAGTCTCGAGCGCGAGCGCGCAGAGGAGCTCGGGCGCGGCTTTGAGGTCGTTGTGCAGCACGGCGAGATCGCGGGCGATCTCGCCCACCGAATGACCAGATCGGACAGCACGTCGTCGAAGTGGAGCCGATCGCGGTGCTGGAAGTGGAGCAGCGTGCCCGCGAGCGGCGAGAGGATGTGGAGCTGTGGCGCTGTGGTGCGGTGCCGCAGCGAGCGGACGAACAGCGACACCGTGTCCTCCAGGTCAGCGGGCGTCTCTTCGACAGTCATCGACGCCTTTCGTTGTTCTTGTACTTCCTGATCAAGGTCGCGCGTTCTTCATCATGTAGCTTTTGCACCTCCCTGTTCAGCCGCTCAGCTTGGTCGGATCCCCCGTCCGGCGATATGTGCGTCGCACGCCCCTCGCCATCGACGCCGCCAGGCCCAGCCTCAAGCCCACGCAGCTCGCGCTCGAGTCCCGAGATTTCACCGAGGAGCGCGTAGACCCGGCTACGATCCGCTTCGACACGCCGCTCGAAGTGGCGCGCCATCTGGTCGTCGCCGCGTCCGCGTGCGGCGAATGCCTTCGCGTCGCCATCGCGAAGATCAGCCTGCGCGCGGTGCATCGTCTTCTTGCACTGGTTCAGTCGCGATCGCGCCTCGGCATACCTTCGGGCGAGACCGTCGTTAGATCTGGGCAGCGTGGGGCTCGCGGTGTCGCCCGCCAGATCGCCCGAGCGTCCGGGTTTTACGGGAGGTAGAGTGTAGGTCGCCCGTTCAGGCACGACTTCCTCCTCGGTCGCAATCAAGCTTTGGTACGCAGCAACGATGGCGCGAAATCGAGCGTTTGAGCGCTCGTCGCCGACGCTTACATCGGGATGAAATTTGCGCGCGAGATCGCGATAGCGCGACTTGATCTCGTCGCGCGTGGCACTCGCGTGCAGTCCGAGTAGTTCGAGGAGATGCACCCGCGACACGAGCTGCCAGTCTTCCGAAGCACCGCCCGTGGGTCAACATCGAATGGCTGCCACAGATGCTGTTCCAGGTCGCCTCGTGTCGCACATGGTGAGCACAGCGGCCGAGCGCGCGCCGAAGTCCTCGGACGGCATGATCGGCTCGCTCGTCACGACGTTGTCGGCGCCGAGGCCGGCGCGCGGCGCGGCGCCGACCCGCTCGATCAGCGCGGGCTCGTTGTACAGCGACATGGCCACACTCCCCAGGTCGGTTCCAAGAAACAACCCCCGGTCGGGCTCTGCTCCCGATGCGTTCAGGCGGGCCGATCAACGGCTTGCCGAAGTCCAACGCTCCACCGAGGTTCACCACCGCATAGATGAGCGTCGCCAAGGTGTTTGGCGCCCGGTGCGCAGCGGAGGGCTGGCTCCGGCCAACCCGCTCGCGGTGTGCAAAGCCTCGGAAGGCGCCGTGCACGCGCTCGAGATCAGCGCTGTAATTTGCCGTAATTGTCTCGTACTGCGCGGAACTCTACCATCGCCCTACAGGAGAAGCGATGGCGAGCTACGCAGGACACCGTTCGAAGGCGCAGGAGATCGGAGGTGCGGAAAATCCTCGAAACGCCGCCGGTCCAGGCAAGCAGACGCTGGTCGACACCGCCGTGCACGCGAGCAAGCCCCCCGCCCCGACCCCGGGCAAACGTTCCCTCACCGAGAACCTGCCGTCGCGCGGGCCGCTCGAGAGCGGGGTTGGCGGCAGCGAGCTCCCGTACCGTGTCGACCTCGAGCGCGCCTTCGGAGAGGATCTCTCGACGGTGACCGCGAACGTGGGGCAGAGCCAGCTCCTCGCGCCGATGGGGGCCCGCGGCGCGGCCATCGGTGAGCGCCTCGCCTTCGCCGATGCGACGCCGTCCCGTGACCTCGTTGCGCACGAGGTCACGCACGCGCTCCAGAACCGTCACGCGGGCGCGGCCGGCGGCCTCGGGCTGAAGACCTTCAGCGCCGGCCGCGACGACGCTTCGGAGCGCGAGGCCGACGACCTGGGAGCGCGCGCGGCGGCGGGCGAGCGCGTCACCGTGACCGGCGCGCCGTCGGCGTCGATCCAACTCGTCAGGCACGACGACGTGCCGCGGAAGCACGTGCGGCTCACGGCGAACCAGGAGGAGGGGACGATCCTCGGTGTGCTGCAGGACAGCAACATGGACGACTTCATCGAGTACCAGTTCCAGCCCTTGAACGGCGGCCAGCCCCGCGCGGTCTTCGGCGCGGCGATCGAGGACAACGACACGTGGAAGCAGGCCTCAGCGGATCCCTACCACACCACGGCGTCCCAGGCCGCGACGCCGACGCGATACCAGCAGTCGGGCCCGCAGGGAGCACCGTTGACGGTGAACCATCAGGTCGACATCCTCGGCGGGGCGGGCCAACGCGTGAAGGTCCAGCAACCTCATACCGAGGGCTGGGTGCCCACGGCCGCCATCGCGCGCACCGATACCCACGCGGATCGGCGCACGCCGCTCTACGATCCGGTGGCAGGGCCGACCGTCGACGACGTCGCGCAGGGGTCCCTGAACGACTGTTACCTCCTCGCGCCGCTCCTGTCGGTGGTGCGTACTCATCCGGATCGCATCATGAACATGCTGCTCGACAGCGGGACCAAGGTGACCGTGGTCTTCCATGAACGCGTGTCCAACACGCAGCCGGTGCAATTCCAGCCGCACCCGGTCACCGTCGAGAAATCGCTGGTCGAGAGGGCCAACGGCACGCCGCGGTTCTCGCACGGGCCCCACGACTGGCCGGCCATCGTCGAGAAGGCCTGGGCCGCCTTCAAGCTCGGCGGCTACTACACCATGATCCCACAGAATCGCAGCGCCGACATCGCCCTCGAGGCCTTGACCGGGCAGATCGCCACGTCGGAATCGATGAACACGGTCACGGCGCAGAATCCGCTCGACTCGCAGGACTCGCTCACGGCGTACCTCCACCTCCACCTGAACGGAAACGCGCCGCAGCTCATCACCATGGGCACCGACGACAACCTGAACAACCCGCCGCAGGGGATCGTCGCGAAACACTGGTACGAGGTGGTCAGCATCGCGCAGGACAACACCATCCGCGTGCGCAACCCGCACGGCCCAACACAGGCGAACGGCAACCAGGCCGAAGTCGACCTCACTCCGGGACAGGTCATCGCCTGCTTTACGTCCTTCAGCCGAGTCCCGCAGTAGGTCGCGCTGAGCCACCGGTGGGTCGAAGATCAGACCAAGCACCGGATCCGGGACCTGCTGCCGCTGCGCTCGATCGACTCCGAGACGCGACTCGTGCTGGTCAATGCGATCTATTTCCTCGTGTTCCGTTCGACCATGCTGATGCATCGCCAGGGCACTACCGCATGGCAATCGGTCTTTATACCCAATGAGGCCGCAATTTCCAAGACTTTCTCCAACTCATCTGACGCCGCCGGATCATGTCTGCTCGGCGGTGAATGCGCCGCTCGACACCGCCAGATCCACGATGGCGCCGACCCGCCCCGGTTCGTCGATGGCTTCGAGCGCAGCAAGCACCACCGGCGCGTCCTGATTCAAGCGGTCCACGACCCCACGCGCGGCGGGAGCGTCGGGCACGATGCGCGAGCATCCCGCTGCCGCGATCACCAGGCCGGAGTCCTCCGAGCTCGCAAGCAGACGGAACGGCGGCTTCCGGCGTAGAACGCTGTCCCGCGGCACCGCGACCTCGATCGGTGGCGGCACGCGAGGAAAGCCGAACGCACTGTAATGCTCGAGCCAGCTCTGAGCGACGAGTTGCCGGAACGCTCCACTGGCCGCGACGGCGCGTAGTTCGTCGAGCAACTCGTCGACGAGCACCGGGGTCAGCGCCGCATCGCTCAATGCACCGGGCAAGACGCGGCGCGACGGCCGAGGTGCGTCGCCGAGCCTGCGCATGGCTCCGGCGAGGACCGCGTCCCGGATACCGTCTCCGATCCAGTAGCCGAGCCCCCACGCGACCGAGAAGCTCCCATCCGACTCTCCGACATGCCAGAACTCCGACGGCCAGTAGATGGCCTCGCCGCACCTCGCCGTAATCATCGACGAGGCGTGGACGAAGCGATCGTACTCGAGCGTGCGCTGGAGATCCGGATGTGCAGCGACGAACGCCGCGTCCCAGAACCGCATGGTCTTGGTCCCGATCACCGGGAAATGCAACGCGCTCACCGGATCGACATGAACGCCGAACGGGGTCGCCCGGTATGCCCCCAGGAAGACCTGGGTGTCCATTCTCGAGTGGCTGATTCCGACCCACTCCGCCAGCTGTGCCACGAAGCCGACCAGTCGATCCCACAGCGTCCGATCGAATTGATGCCAGTCCGCAATGACGAGCGCGTAGTCGTGCAATCCGAAGTCTCTCCCCACACGGCGGTGATAGCCCCAGAACCCATCGTCGTCGCGCTGCGGCAAGCAGCTCCGGCCGGCGCTCCGCGGATCGATCTCGGCACCTGCCTGGTACAGCCTAACCCGCTGCCGCCGGTGGCGCCAGAAGTCGTCGACGCATGCAACCACCGCGGCGAACAGCTCTGCGTCCGTGATGCTGGGAAGCACGCGGGCCTGATCGCCGTCCAGCAAGGTCGCCCGGTGCTCCCAGCAGTCGCGACCCAGTCGAGCCAGCACGTCGGCGCTCATTGCACACCCGCGATCACGAACGAGACCAGGTTGCGCATGGGACGTCCATCGGGGTGAATCTCGGCCATGTCACGTTGCTCCACCCACTCGCGATGAACCTGCCAGTGGCAGGCTCGGTATCGAGTCGCGATCTCGCCGGGTCGGGGGTAGTAGCGCCCCCCCGGGGAGCAGCGCTCGAAGAAGTCTCCGTCTGCGGTGATCGCGGCGATCATATGAACCGCGCCAGGCGCAGCCTGTGCTCGCGCGCGATCGAGCAACTGCATCGCCTGGGCCGAGGTGAGCAGATGCAACACGAACGTACAGAGCACGGCGTGATATCTCGAAAACTCGATGTCACACGAGCACGCGTCCTGCACTCCGGTCCGGATCGATAGACCGCGCGCTGCGGCGCGCATGCCCAGTCGGGCGAGCGCGGTCGCGGAGGCATCGATGGCCTCGACCTCGTACCCCAGGCCCGCGAGAAACACCGCATTGCGACCGGTCCCGGCGCCGACATCGAGGACGCGGCTCCCGCTCGCGCACCACGACGGGAGCTCCGCCGCGATGGCAAGCGGTGCGACCGGGTCGATGGCTGCGTGCATAACCGTCAGGGCGCAACGCGCAGCAGGTCGTATTCGACGAGCGTGGCAACCAGGCCGATCTTCTCGTCCTCCGTCAGCTGACCCGGCAACTCGCGTACGTAGAACGATGGAGTTCGAGCGACGAATGCCAGCGCATCCGTTGCCAGTGCGCTCACCGACAGCACGACGTCCCCCTGCGCACCGACCAACTGGACCTCGCCGCCTCCGCGTTGTAGCTCGAACTCGCGGAAGCGATTGCTGTGAACACGTCGCTGCAGGGTGACGCTCTTCTCATCATACCAGAGGTCGGGTACGGGAGTGGCGAACATCTCCTCGTAGCATTGCTTGAAGGCCTCGAAGGTCGAGGGCCCGCCCGGCGTCACCTCCTCTGTATCGCCGGGAAGCGGCCGCTCGGGAGCGTTGCTCGGGTTGTGCTGGATGTATCGGTCGAAGAATCGCATGCAGAAGTCGATGTACTCGCGCGTGAACAGTACGAACTGATGCCACACTTCATCGACGCGCAACGAATACATCTTCCAGTCGATGCTGTCATCCGCCGACACGAGCAAGAGGTACTTCTTGAACTCGGCAAACAGGGCATGCGCTTCTTCGGGGGTCTCGGTGATGTTCTCCTTGCACAGCTTCTCGATCAGAAACGGCGCTTCGTAGGAGAGCATCTCGTTGGCGGTCGCGCGCGCGGTGAGCGTCATTGCCATTTTCTCCTGAACAATCCAGTACTCTCGAGCGCATCGCCAAGCTCGTGGCGCTCGTCACGCGTGAGTCGTCCGGGGAGTGTATCGATCTCGAGTTCTCGATGAGCGGCGGCGCGCACCACGGCGTCGTGGGCGAGCTCGTCGACCACGAGCTCGTCGACCATGCCCTGCCGGTCCTCGCAGGCCAGGACGACCATGCCGCCCTCGCGGCGGTGATGCAGTTTGAGCGAGTCGTCGACACGGACGAGCACTTGCGGTACGTACGCGTCCCTGGTTCGACTCGCGATCTGGCGGCGGGTGACCGGCAGGGCGAGCCTGTGGCACCGCGCGAGAGCGTGGCTCGCGCCCGGGGCATCGATCGCGAGCAAGATCCGGGCGAGCTGGTGGGCAAACCGCCGCCGCAGACGAACCGAATCGACCCGCGCATACGGGTGCGCAGCCGGAGCCTCGGCCGACGCGCGCCGAAGGCAGGGCGGTAGCTCGTCGCCGGTTTGAGCTCGCCGGCCATCCCTGGGGCTCGTGACGTGCAGCGAGAGCGACCAGTCATCCGAGGTGTTTCTGGGATCGTGAATACAAGGCTCGAAGATGAACCCGGTCCGGCCGGCACCGGCCGTGAACTTGTTCTTGGCGACGAGTGTCCCGCGCCGGTACGTTTCGGAGCGATCGTACGTGACAACCTCGAGATGGTTCCGGCACACGGCGGTGATCGTCCACGCAGTGTGCTCGTGAGCTCCTGCGCTGGAGCCCGGTGGCCAGTATCCGAACGCGAACCGGATCCCGAGTCGCGGCAATACGAAGAACGGCGCCAGTCCGCGATCCGATCGATCGTCATCGAGACGCTCGAGCTCGTGACCGATGCAATCGACGATGAATTCGTCATCGATGACCGCCTCGCCCAGCCTGGCCCGCGCCTCGACGACCGCCCCGCGATCGGGATCGAGCTCGTCATCGAGCATCGGGAACCCGATGCCCTCGAGACACTGGCATAGATCGCGGAGCTTCACCGGATCCCCGCGGTGCTAGCGGCCTCCGGTCAGGCGCCCGAAGAATTCGCCGGCCGGCCCGAACGCGTGCGAGCACCTCGACTGACAGTTGCAACGCGATTGACAATCACACCGAGACTGACAGTCATCACTCCGGAGGCCCAGCCCTCCGCGATTGACGACAATGCTCAGCCGCCCGCGATTCACCTCCACGAGATCCTTCGCGGATTGCGCCGAATCCACCCGGTGAACGCTCAACGCTGCGTCTTTCTTGACCCACAGCGTGACAGCGCCATGTGGCAATATCGTCTCCGGCGTTGCTTCGCTGTGAACGATGTCATTCTTTGCGATCTCGATACTCGTAGTTAAGTCATTGAGATCCGGATACAATCTAATCCGATCCTCCGATGCGGACTTTCCGACATAACCTTGCAACGTGGTGACGTTGGTCGCTCCGGCAAGCTTTGCCAGCAGCGGATGCTCCTCGAGACTGCCCTTCTTATCCATGATACCCTCCCCAGCGACTCGTTGTAGGGCGTCGTTCCATGCCTGCTAACGCAAAATCGCGCTGCTCACGGCCACGCCCATTTTATCGCATTACACTAGCACCTCGCACTCACTTGCGCAATCACGAAGAAGCGATCACATCTTTTTTGTGCTCCTTCACATTCCCGGTGCCGGCCACTCCCGCGGGCCCTCAACACCCCGCGTCAGTCGCCTCGGACATTTCCATGGGTACGCCCCAAGTTCATGACACCGGAGCAGGTTGCCAACGCGACTCCGCCACCGCGCGCGCGGACTTGTTCAGTCTCGCTGTGATTTTCTACTTGCTGGTCACCGGGAGGTTCCCACGCATAGCGCGACAGTGTCATGCCGCCCATGGTGCAGGCCGGCGTCCTGGGCGCACAACTAAGTTCGGCTCCGCGCGAACGCCGCCGCGCACGCGCTGTATGGTGGAAGCGATGCACCTGAACGACCTGATCGAACGCCATCGCGTCCTCGACGCGAAGCGGACCATGATCGCGACTCCGTCGCAGGACGCGGAGCAAACGCTCGCGACGCCGCGCGCCGAGCCATGTAGGCGAGCCATGTAGGCGAGCCATGTAGGCGAGCAAGACGTACGGGATGCCGATCGCACCGCCGCGGTGCGATCAAGCTCCATTCCCGCGCAGCATCCCCCAGCTGGAGGCGTCGCCCGGGGAGCGGCATCGCTGGACCATGGCGCCGGAACCGCGACGCATCATCGCGCCGCCGGGCCGCCCGCGGTGGGATCGATCAGCGACACCCCCGAGGCGATGATCCGCTTGTTGAGCGCCGGGATGTCGGTCGCGACCAGCGACTTCCAGATCGCGACCTGCGCGTCGATCTGCCTGGCGAACTCGGCGTGGAGCTGGAGCTGCGGCTGGGTCGGCGCGCGGTCGCTCTCGATCGTGCCGCGGAACGAATCGAGCTGCTCGTTCAGCATCGACGGAAATCGCAGCATGCCCTCGGAGCTGCCGAGCTTGACCTGGACCAGCTGGCCCTCGACCGCGTCCATCCGCTTGCCGATCGCGTCGATCGCCGCGACCAGGTCCTTGCCGCCCGGATCACCGGCGAGCCGGGCGCGCAGCGCGGCGACCTGGCTACGCGCCGTGCGGATCTGGTTGACCGTCGCGTGCAGGGTGTCGATCAGCCCCCGCACCTTCATCTGCAAGTCGAAGCTCGCGCGCACGTCGTTGTCGCTGGTCTTGCTCCGTGGATCGTTGACGATCACCAGCGGCGCGGTCTGCGACTTGCCGTCGACCGTGAGCTTCACGGTGTAGCTGCCGGGCAGCGCCAGCGGCCCCCACGGTGGCAGGCCCTGGTAGAACGCGCCCGGGATCTGGGTCGGCTCGCTCCACCGCAGGTCCCACACGAAGCGGTTCATCCCGGGGTGCTTGTCGAGCTGGTCCGAGGTGCGGACGATGTCGACCCACTCCTGTGGCTGGTCCGGGCCGCGGGCGGGCGCTGCCGATGACAGCCGCCGCACCACCGCGCCCTTGTCGTCGAGGATGTCGATCGCGATCTCGCCCCTGGGCTCGCGGGCGAGCCAGTAGTCGAGCACCGCGCCCTGCGGCGGGTTGTCGCCGACCGGCCGGCGCTTGTTGGGGAACACGTTGTAGTACGCGCGCAGCGCGTGGGCCGGCGCGTAGAGATGAGCGTCCTGCCTGGCGATCGCCGCGGGGCCGGCGGCGAGCTCGCGCAGCGGCGCGACGTCGTCGAGGATCCAGAACCCGCGGCCGTTGGTCGACACCACGAGATCGTCGCCGTGCACGGTCGCGTCGCTGACCGGCACGGCCGGCATGCCGGTCGCGAGCGGCTGCCAGTGCGCGCCGTCGTCGAACGAGACGTACACGCCGAGCTCGGTGCCGGCGTAGAGCAGCCCGGCGCGCCGGGGATCCTCGCGCACGACATGCACCGGGGCGCCGCCGGGGAGCCCATCGGCGATCGACGTCCAGCTCGCGCCGCCGTCGCGGGTCTTCCACGCGTACGGCCGCAGATCGTCGAGCCGGTGGCGGTCGACCGCGACGTACGCGCCCGCCGCGGCGTGCGGCGACGGTTCGATCGAGCTCACCGTGCCCCACTCCGGCGTGCCGGGCGGCGTGACCTTCTTCCACGCCTTGCCGGTGTCGCGGGTGATCCAGACCAGGCCGTCGTCGGTGCCCGCCCACAACGTGCCCCTCGCGATCGGCGACGCGGCGAGCACGAACACCGTGTCGAAGTACTCGACGCTGGTGATGTCGAGCTGGATCGGCCCGCCCGACGGCTGCTGCTTCGACTTGTCGTTGCGGGTCAGGTCGCTCGAGATCGCGGTCCAGGTCTTGCCGTCGTCGCTCGATCGCCACACCACCTGGCTCGCGGTGTAGAGCACGCCGGGCTCGTTGCGCGGCGCGATCAGCGGCGTCGTCCACTGGAACCGCTGCGGCAACTCGGCGGCGCCGCGGCCCGAGACGTCGAGCGGTGCCACCGAGATGTCCTGCCCCAGGTTGCTCGAGCGCTCGTAGCGGAAGATGTTGTGCTCGTTGTCGCCGTACACGATGTTCGGGTCGCGCGCGTCGAGCGCGATCCAGCCGGTCTCACCGCCGAACGCGAACCAGTCGCCGGGCTCGATCACGCCGTTGTTGCCGTACGACAGGATGCCGACCGACGAGTTGTCCTGCTGCGTGCCATAGACCCGGTACGGGAAGCTGTCGTCGGTGATCACGTGATAGAACTGCCCGGTCGGCTGGTTGTCCTGGCTGGTCCAGGTCTGGCCGCCGTCGACCGACAGCGTCGCGCCGCCGTCATTGCCATTGATCATGCGGCGCGGATTATTGGGATCGATCCACAGGCCGTGGTGATCGCCGTGCGGCGCCGGCAGCAGATCGAAGGTCTTGCCGCCGTCCACCGAGCGGAACATCCCGGTGTTGAGCGCGTAGATCGTATCGACCTGCTTGGGATCGGCGAAGATGTGGCTGAAGTACCAGGCGCGCTGGCGGAACCGCTCGTCGGCGTTGACCCGCGCCCAGGTCGCGCCGGCGTCGTCGCTGCGGTACAGCCCGCCCTCGGCGGCCTCGATCGCGGCGTAGACTCGCGACGAGTCGACCGGCGATACCGTGATGCCGATCCGGCCGTAGATCCCGGCGGGCAGCCCGCCGCCGGTCAGCCGCTTCCAGGTCGAGCCGCCGTCGACCGACTTGTACAGCCCCGAGCCGGGCCCGCCCGACGACAGGTTCCACGGCAGGCGCCGCACCTGCCACAGCGAAGCGTACAGGACGCTGGGGTTGCCGGGATCGAACGAAACGTCGATCGCGCCGGTGTCGTTGTCCTTGAACAGCACCTTCTGCCAGTGGGCGCCGCCGTCGGTGGTGCGGAACACGCCGCGCTCGGCGTTGGGGCCGGACGCGTGGCCGAGCGCCGCGACGAACGCGCGGTTGGGATCGCGCGGATCGACGATCACGCGGCCGATGTGCCGGGTGTCGCGCAGGCCGATCGACGTCCACGTGCGGCCGGCGTCGATCGAGCGGTACATGCCGGTGCCGTACGAGAAGTTGCCGCGCAGGCAGGCCTCGCCGCTGCCGACGTAGACCACGTTGGGATCCGACGGCGCGACGGCGATCGCGCCGATCGACGCGACGTCCTGCTTGTCGAACACCGGCGTCCAGGTCGCGCCGCCGTTGCTGGTCTTCCACACGCCGCCGGCGACGCCGCCGAAGTAGAAGGTGAACGGATCGCCGATCACGCCGGTGACCGCGAGCGCGCGGCCGCCGCGGTACGGGCCGATCGATCGCCAGGTCAGCCCGGAGAACAGCTTCGGCGACACCGCCGGCTCGCCGGGCGCGGCGACGGCGTTGGACTCGGCGACGCCGCCGAGCGCGAGGACGAACACGAGGACAGGGGAGAGGCGCACCCGCCGACTATCGCTGATCTCGCGCCGGCCGGCGCGGCTGCGACCGAGCCGAGAGTTAAATTCTCGCCGTGCGACAGCGTGCGGCTGCGGCGCGACGCAGCCGCGTGGCTCATGATCTCCCAACGCAGGCCGCGTGCTACGTTCTAGGAGATCGCAATGACGCTCCCCAGTCTCGAGACGCTCGCCGCGGATGTAACGCGGGCGCGAAGGCCGCGTGCACGCTGAGGTTCAGCTTTCGATCGAGAAGGCCCGGCAGTGCAACCCCGAACTCGATCGAGAGCGGACAGGGGTTATCGAGCGCGGTTGCGTGCGAACCCCCGATGCTGACCGCGCCGGACCTAACACCGCGTCCCAGCTGGGACGTTGAGCAAGGGGACCTCAAGGTGGAGGCGCATGTAGTCCCGCTCCCGTAGCGCAACGCGGCCGAGGCCGCTCGTGATCGAGCAACGGGTTCAGGCGATATTTCAAGCGAGCGATGCAACGCTACGGAATGAACCCTCCTTTACGTCGGAGCGCACAAGCCGTCACACGACGTCCCAGCTGGGACGTCGTGCAAGGCGGAGGCGCATGCACTCCATGCTCCTGCGGCGCAACGCGGCGCTCGCTCGATCACGCAGCGTCCAGCTGGGACCGCGCGTTCGAGGCACGCGAAGTTCCGCAGCATCGATCCGCGCTCGTCGCGTCCCAGCTGGGACCATGATGGGAGTGCGTACGTCCCAACGCGGACCCTCCGACGCTCTTGGCCGCCGAGAAGCGCACACGCATCTCTCGAGGTCTGCGCTTGCCGGGAGAGGGTGAGCTGGACTAAGGTTCGGGCGGCGGAGAAGTTGCTTCCAGACCGAGAATCGAAGATCCGGAGTGCGGTAGAGTCTCCAGAGGGAATCCACGCTACCGGCATGGCAGAGATCGCGCGATGGCCTGTGACCTGTGATTCAGCGGGCACATCGACTGCGGGACACAGCTCACAGCCCTGTGCACGCACGAAGCCCCCTTGGATCTATTTGCCTTTATTTAGATGAGAGTTTTGCATTGGCAACCAATGCTTTCCGCTGCCATGGTTCGGTCGCGCAGACCGCCGCCCACCACGTGCCAGGCGCGGGGCAAGCCATGGATCAGCGCAGCGGATCGGTGGCGCGTATGCGCACGGATGTCGCGGAGACAGCAGTTGCCGCTGGCGCGCGCTCTCCGATCAAAAACATAGTGGCCACACGCACGCCTGGCACCAGCCGACTGCTGGGGTGCGGGTGCCGACGGACCTGGGATCAACTGTGCCCGGGATAGCTTGATCACGCCATCGCATGACCTTGGGACGCCGGGTTGTTTCACCTGTAGGCCTTCGTCCGCGCTGACCTCGTGCGTGGCAGGGCATCATCGACACACCACTACCGGTCGATGGCACTACCACCTAGGTTTCCCGACTGCACATCAGTGCTTGTCGTGATGGGCACGATTCAGGCTGTCTGTTGCGATTATCGATCACGTACTTTCATGATGTGTTATTGTTCGACAAATGAGTACTACTGGCATCAAGGCACAAGCACTGCCGAACGTCGCTCCATTCATCTCCGAACGCGCGGGTGATATCTCCCGCCCCCGCCGCGCGGTGTCCACCACCGTCGATCTCAGCCACTTGCCCGGCGAGTCGGGGCTGCTCGCGAGCCTCCGCAACACGCTCGGCTGGATGCGCCAGGGCAACAAACACCTGCTCGCCCAGCACCACAAGTTCGGTCCGGTGTATCGCACGGAGTTCGCCGGTTACACGGTGGTCTGCGTCGGGGATCCCGAGCTGGTCATGTCGATCGCGCGCGATGACGAGACGTGGTCGGCGGCGCTCGCGTGGATCACGTTCTTCCAGGGCATCGATCCCAAGCTCAACGCGGCCAGCGTCGACTCGCCGCTGTTCCTCGACTTCGAGCCGCACCGCTACTCGCGCAAGCTGCTGCAGCCGGCGTTCAACCCGGCCGCGATCGCGAGCTACTTCGACGCCGCGTCGGGGATCTTCGAGCACGCGGTCGACCGCTGGGTGGCGCGCGGCCGGATCGCGTTCAAGGACGAGATCCGCCGGCTGCTGGTGCAGGTCTCGACCCGGATCTTCCTGGGGGTCGACGACGCCGCGGCCGAGTTCGAGCGCGCGCTGACCGAGTACTGGGAGGGGCCGCTGGCGCTGATCAGGGACCCGCGGTGGAGCCGGAAGTGGCGGCGCTCGATCCACGGCCACCGCCGGCTGTGCGAGCTCTTGCGTTCGCGGATCGCCGAGCGCCGGGAGAGCGGCGGCGATGACATGTTCAGCCGGCTGTGCGCCAGGTCGGTGGACACCGAGACGCTCGACGACGACGGGCTGGTGCGCCTCGTGATCGGCATCATGGCCGCCGCGTTCGCGACCACGTCGTCCGGAGTCGCGAGCATGGCGTACCTGCTCGCGACGCACCCCGGGTGGCAGGATCGCATGCGGCAGGAGGCGCTCGCCGTCGGCCCCGGCCGGGTGTCGTTCGAGGACAGCAAGCGGCTCGAGGTCAGCTCGCGGGTGTGGAAGGAGACGATGCGGCTGTATCCGATCGCGCCGTACGCGGCGCGCCGCGCGCTGCGCGATGTCCAGCTCGGCGGGTGGAAGATCCCCGCCGGGACGTTCGTGTTCGCGCTGTTCGCTTCGGTGATGCAAGACGCGGAGCTGTGGGACGATCCGCTGCGCTTCGATCCGGACCGGTTCTCCGAGGCGCGCGCCGAGGACAAGAAGCACAAGGGCTACTTCATGCCGTACGGCACAGGCCCCCACACCTGCACCGGTATGCACCTGGCCAACGCCGAGGTGAAGGCGTTCTGGCAGGCGATGCTGACGCGCTGTCGGTTCTCGCTCGTGCGCGACTATCACGCGAATCACACGTATCTCCCGGCCGGGATCGTGTCGGGCGACGTGAAGCTCCGCATCGAGCGGCTGTGAACCGCGCTCCCGGTAGCGTGGGCGCCGCGCGCGGATTATCAATGACCGCGCAAATAGTCCTTTGAAGGATGGCTGTGGATTGCTATAAGAACAGCAATGCACACTCACGATCATGCACATGACGAGTTGCCGGCGGCGCTGGGCGGCTTCGACCTGACCGACCAGGCGCGGTTCGCCGCCGGGTTCCCTCACGAGGTGTTCGCGCGGCTGCGCCGCGAGGCCCCGGTGCTGTTTCATCCGCCGGCCCCGGGCGGCGACGGCGTCGGCTTCTGGGTGCTCAGCCGGCACGCCGATATCCGCGCCGCCGCCGCGGACGCCATGTTCTCGTCGCAGGGCGGCGGTGGCCGGCCGCACGGCGGGACGCACATCGACGACGCACGGTCCGAGCTGCCCGGCGTGATGATCAACATGATGGACGATCCACGGCATCAGGCGTTCAGGGACCTGCTGACGCCGGCGATGGGCCGCCAGGCGCTGGCGGCGTTGAACGGAAGGCTCCGCCCCTACGTCGCCGAGGTGGTGTCCGCGCTCGCGGCTGGCGGCGGCTGCGACTTCGCGACCGAGGTCGGCGCGCGGGTCGGCGGGCATGCGATCGCGATGCTGCTCGGCGTCCCCCCGCAGGACTGGCCGCAGTTCACCGGGTGGACCGAGACGCTGATGGGCTTCGACGACCGCGAGACCGGCAAGCCGACCCAGCGGAGCCAGACCGTCCACATGGACGTCTTCCACTACGGCGCCAGGCTGCTCGCGGCGCGGCGAGCGGAGCCGGGCGACGACCTCACGTCGCTGCTCGCCCGCGGCCAGATCGCAGGCGACCGTGCCCCGCTCGGCGACCTGGAGCGCCAGACCAGCTTCTGCCTGATGACGCTCGCCGGCACCGAGTCGGCGCGCAACATGATCGCCGGCGGCGTCCTGGCGCTGATCGAGCAACCCGCGCAGTGGCGTGCGCTGCGCGCGGACCGCTCGTTGATCCCGCAGGCGATCGAGGAGATCCTGCGGTGGACGTCGCCGACGCCGTACAACCGGCGCACCGCGACGCGCGATATCCGGATCCACGACGCGCAGATCCGGGCCGGCGACAAGGTCACGCTGTGGTGGACGTCGGCCAACCGGGATGAAGCCGTGTTCACGAACCCGTCGGCGTTCGACATCCGCCGCGATCCCAACCCGCACGTCGCGTTCGGCCACGGCAGTCATGCCTGCTTCGGCCACGAGCTGGGCAAGCTCGAGATGCGCATCGTGCTCGAGGCGCTGCTCGATCGGTTCGATCGGCTCGAGCTCACCGGGCCGGTCGCGTGGGCCGCCAGCAACAAGCACACCGTGGTGATGCGCATGCCGGTGGTGGTCACACCCGCCGCGGGCGTGCGCTAGGACGTCGCCGCATCGGCGTGCAGCGCGTGCGGTGTGGACGGCGTGGGCGGCGCGTGCGGTGACCGGGCGGCTCACGGGCGGCTCACAGGCGACTCACCAGCTTGGCGAGCTGCTGCTCGAGCCGCGCCTTCTCGGCGTCGCTCAGGCGATCGAGATCGAGTTCGTCGGCGCCGGCCGTGGGCGCGATCGCGCTTGCGCTTGCCTGGGCGGCGATAACGGAGACGGCGGCGATATGCCCGGCCGACGCGTGCGCGGCGGCTGCGCCCGCGCCCGGTCCTGTGGCCGCGTCGCCCTGGGGTCCGAGCTGATCGGCGAGGTGCTCGGTCAGGCGCTCGATCGTCGGATAGGTCCACAGCAGGGTCGCCGGAAGGGTGAGCCCGAGCAGGCGCTCGAGGTGATTCCTGAGCTCGAGGCTGAGCAGCGAGTCGAAGCCGAGCGACATGAGCGGCGCCTCGAGATCAAGCGCGGCGCCGTCGAGCCGGAGCACGAGCCCGATCTGCTGCCGCACGATGCCGGCGAGGCGGGAGCGCCGCTCCTTCGGAGGCGCCTCGCGCAGGCCATCGAGATCGCGGGCCTGCGCGCGGGTCGGGCTGGCCGGCCGCGCGTCGCGCACGAGCTCGGCGAACCGCGGAGCGCGCGCCAGGTGGGGCGATGACTCGAGCCACTGCCGCGGATCCAGCGAGACCACGGCGGCCTGGGTCGCGTCACCGGCGAGCAAGCCCGCGAGCGCGGCGAGCCCGTCGGCCGGGCTCATGCCGAGCACGCCGCGGTGGGCGAGCCGATCGCCGCGGTGGGCCTGCGCCGCGGCCATGCCGACCTCGGCGAACGCGCCCCAGTTGACGCTGAGCGCGGGCAGGCCACGCGCCCGCCGGTCGAGGGCGAGCGCGTCGAGCACGGCGTTGGCGGCGGCGTAGTTGCTCTGGCCCGGCGCGCCGATCAGCGCGGCGGCCGACGAGAACAGCACGAAGAAGTCGAGCTCGCGGTCGCGGGTGAGCGCGTGCAGGTGGAGGGCGCCCTCGGCCTTGGGCGCGAGCACGCGGTGCAGCCGCTCGACGGTCTGGCGATCGACGAGGCCATCGTCGACCAGCCCCGCCGCGTGGATGACGCCGCCGAGCGGTGCCAGCGCGACCGCGCGCGCGACGGCCCGCGCCAGCGCGGCGCGATCGGCGACATCGGCCGGGACGACCTCGACCTCGGCGCCCGACGCTTCGAACGCGCGCAGGGCATCACGCTGTGCGGCGGTGTCTGCGCCGCGGCGACCGACGAGGACCAGGTGCCGCGCGCCGGCCTCGACGAGCCACGCGGCCAGGCGCAGGCCGAGCCCCCCGAGCCCGCCGGTGATGAGGTAGCTGGCATCGCCGCGCACCGGCGGCCGCCCGGGCACGGCGAGCCGCGGGGCATGCGCGAGCCGCGCGACGTGGCGGTGGCCGCCACGAAACCCGACCTCGTCCTCGCGATCACGGGCCACCAGCTCGGCGACCAGCTGATCGATCTCTGCCCCGGCCTCTGCACCGATCTCTGCCCCGGCCTCTGCCCCGGCCGCCGCGCCGTCCGGATCGCCGGTTCCCGCCGCGCTGCCACGCGGTCGATCCGGGTCGTCGGTCTGCGCGCCCTTCGCCGCCGGTACGCCCGACCCCAGCGCCGGATCGAGGTCGATCCGCGACAAGCCCAGCGCCGGGTGCTCGTGCGCGAGGCTCCGCGCCATGCCCCAGAGCTGCGCGGCGACGACGTCGACCGGGTGAACGTCGCCGACTCGCTGCGTGCCGCGCGTGACGACGCTGACGCGAGGTGGGTCGCGCAGCGCCGCGGCGGTGATCGCCTGCACCGTGTGGAGGAGCCCGGCGGCGACGCGCGCGGCGCGCGCGCGCGGCCAGGTGAGGAGCTCGTCCGCCGGCGGGCCGGCCAGGCCCGAGAGCACCACGACATCGGTGGGTGAAGCGGCGAGCGCGCGAGCCAAGCGATCGAGGTCATCGCGACGGATGATCGCGTTCGGCGTCGCGTTCGGCACCGCGTCGGAAGGCGGCACCGGCCCCGAGCTCGCCACCACGTCGGAAGGCGGCACCGGCCCCGAGCTCGCCACCGCGCTCGCCACCGCGTAGGAAGGCGGCACCGGCCCCGAGCTCGCCACCGCGCTCGCCACCGCGTCGGAAAACGGCACCGACCCCGAGCTCGCCACCGCGTCGGAAAACGGCACCGACCCCGAGCTCGCCACCGCGTCGAAAGGCGGCACCGGCGTCGCGCTGGGCGCCGCGCCGGAAGGCTGCACCGGCGCATCCCCGAGCGCCAGGGTGACGCAGGTGTCGCCGCGAGCTGCCAGCCGGTCGGTGAGCCGATCGACGACGCCGTGCGCGCCGGCGATCACCAGCCAGCGGCGGCTCGAGGGAGCCGGCGATGCGGCGGCCGGTGTGGGCAGGTCGGCACGGTCCCAGCGCGTCTCGTACAGCCAGTCGCTCCAGGCCGGTCGCCGGCTGCCGGCGAGCGCCGCGCGCGACACCCGCTTGAGGCGAAGGCCGGTGACCCGCATGATCACGCGGTAATCGGCGCCGAGCACGACGGCGTCTCCGACGAGGAACTCGAGATCGCCCGGGTGATATCGGGCGAAGCAGCGCCACGGCTCATCGGCCGCGCCGCACACCTCGAGCCGATCGATCGAGAACGGGATGTACGCGTGGTCGGCGGTGTCGGGCACCGCGGCGGCGAAGGTCTGGAACACCGCGTCCAGCTGGGCCGGATGGATCGCCGGATCGGCCGCGGCCGGAAGCGCTGCCGGTCGCTCGAGGATCGCCCGTGCCTGGCGCTCGCCGATCCACAGCGCGCGGATCCAGCGAAATTGCGGCCCCAGCGCGATGCCGCGCCCGGCGTTGCGCTCGTAGAACGCCGTGGGATCGGCGGCGGTCAGCGCCGCGCTCGCGGCCGCGCTCGGCAGCCAGGCGTCCTCCGGGCTGCCGTCTGCACGTGCGATGAAGCCGGTCGCGTGATCGGTCCACTCGCCCGAGGTCGCGCGGCTCGCGCGGCGAAACCGCGCCGGCGCGCCGGCGCGCGGCAGCGCGGTCAGGTGGACCGGCGGTGCGCCCGGCCGGCCGGCGGTGAGCGCGCGCGGAAAGCTCACCGACGTGAGCACACAGCGCTCGCTGCCGACCAGATCGGGCGCGACGGCGAGCACGGCGGCGAGGTGAAACGCGCCCGGCACCACGACGTCGTCGAAGATCCGGTGGTCCTCGAGGTAGGGATGATCGGCGAGCGTGACGTGGTCGATGTAGTGCGCTTCCTCGCCGGGGCTGTGCAGGCGCTGGCCGGCCCAGGACCGCGCGGGCTCCGCCGCCGCGAGCGCGAGCAGAGCGCCGGACATCCCGGCGGGCTGGCCGCCGCCATGCGTCCAGTAGCGCTCGCGCTGCCAGGGGTAGGTCGGCAGCGGGACGCACGGCTGCGCCGACCGGTAGATCTGGTGCCAGTCGACGGGCGTGCCGCTCGCGTAGAGCAGGGCGAGCGACTCGCCGAGCGCTTCGAGATCGCCCCGGCCACGCCGCAGCGAGCCAGCGATGACGCGCGGGCCGACGGTCTGCTCGATCGCGACGGCGACGATCGGGTGCGGGCTGATCTCGAGGAACGCCCGGTAGCCGGCGCGGTCGAGGCCGGCGACCGCGTCGGCGAACCGCACCGGCTGGCGCAGGTTGCGCGCCCAGTAGTCGGCGTCGAGCGCGCGGCCGGCGATCTCGCCGCCGGTGACGGTCGAGAACAGCGGGATGGCGGCGTCCTGGGGCCGGATGCCGGCGAGCCGCGCCCGAAGCTCGTCGACGAGCGGCGCGACCTGGGGGCTGTGCGACGCGACGTCGATCTTCACCCGGCGCGCGAACACGGCCGTGCCCGCCAGCGCGTCGAGCAGCGCGTCGATCGCCGCGATCGGCCCCGACACGACGGTGGTGCGCGGCGCGTTGATGCCGGCGACCGCGAGCTCGGGCGCCACGCGGGCGAGCCAGGCCTCGGTCTCGTCGACCGGCAGCTCGATCATCGCCATGCCGCCCTGGTCGCGGATCCGGGCGAGCAGCTCGCTGCGCACCGCGACGATCCGCGCGGCGTCGTCGAGGCCGAGCGCGCCCGAGATGTGCGCCGCGGCGATCTCGCCGACGCTGTGGCCGGTCACCGCGGCGGGCTCGATGCCCCACGCGCGCCACAGCCGGGCGAGCGCGACCTGCACGGCGAACAGCAGCGGCTGGACGATCTCGCCACAGGTCAGATCGGGCGGCGCCGCGGCCTCGGAGAACGCGTCGAGCACGGGGTAGCCGCCGTGGGGCGCGAGCGCCGCGGCGGCCGCGCGCAGGCCGTCGCGAACCACGTCGGACGCCGCGTACAGCGCCCGGCCCATCCCGACCCACTGCGAGCCCTGGCCGGAGCACACGAACGCGAGCCGCCCGCCGGGCTCGCCGCGGCCGGCGAACAGCCCGGGGTGCGCCGCGTCGCCGGCGAACGCTTCGAGCGCGGCGATCCACGCCTCGCGGGTGGCCCCGGTCACCGCGATCCGGTGGGCATGGTGGCTGCGCCGCAGCGCCGCGGTGTGGGCGACCGCCGCGATCGGGAGCTCCTCGTCGGCGGCCAGCCGGTCGCGCATCGCCGCCGCAAGGGCCCGCAGCGCCGCCGGTGAGCGCGCCGATACAGCCAGCACGAGCGGCTCGGCGGGGGCCGCCGGAGCGACCTGCGCCGCCGGGACCGCTGGGTCGGATGGTTCCGTGGGCGCCTCTTCCAGGATGGCGTGCACGTTGGTGCCGCTGAGGCCGAACGAGCTGATCCCGGCGAGCCGGGGCGACTCCGCGTCCCACGCGGTGAGCTGGGTCGGCACGCGCAGCGGCAGGTGCTGCCAGTCGACGTGCGGATTTGGCTGCGTGAAGTGCAGGTTCGGCGGGATCTGCTGGTGCTGGAGCATCAGCACGGCCTTGATCAGGCCGGCGATGCCGGCGGCCGCCTCGAGGTGGCCGACGTTGCTCTTGACCGAACCGACCCACAGCGGCTGGTCCTCGCTGCGACCCGCCGCGATCGCGCCGAGCGCGTCGAGCTCGATCGGATCGCCCAGCAAGGTCGCGGTGCCGTGCGCCTCGACGTAGGTGAGCTGGCGCGGCTCGATCCCGGCGCTCCGGCACGCGCGCCGGATCACCGCCTGCTGCGCGAGGCCGTTGGGGACGGTCAGCCCGCTCGACGCGCCGCCGTGGTTGACCGCCGAGCCGCGCACGACCGCGAGGATCGGATCGCCGTCTGCGCGCGCGCGCGACAGCCGCTTCAGCACGATCGCACCCGAGCCCTCGCCGCGGCCGTAGCCATCGGCCGCCGCGTCGAACGTGCGCGACCGGCCGTCGCGAGAGATGTTGCCGGCGCGCGACAGGAAGATGAAGGTCTCAGGGCACGCGATCAAGCTGACACCGCCGGCGATCGCCACGTCGCACTCGCCGGCGCGCAGGCTCTGGCACGCCAGGTGGACCGCGAGCAGCGACGACGAGCACGCGGTGTCGACGGCGAAGCACGGCCCTTCGAGCCCCAGGACGTACGAGATGCGACCCGCGGTGAAGCAGGTCGCGTTGCCGGTGCCGTCGTAGACCTCGATCGGCCGCAGCTCGCCGGTGTAGGCCGGCAGCCGCGCGTAGTCGCTCGGGCTCGCCGCGATGAACACCCCGGTCGGCGTGTGCTCGAGCCGGTCGGGAGGCAGGCCGGCGCGCTCGAGCGCTTCCCACGTCACCTCGAGCAGCAGGCGCTGCTGCGGATCGAGCAGGATCGCCTCGCGCGGCGAGATCCCGAAGAACCGGGCGTCGAAGCCATCGATCGCGTCGAGCAGGCCGGCTCGCCGCGTGTACATCTTGCCGGCGGCCCCCGGATCGGGGTCGTAGAACGCGTCGACGTCGAACCGGTCCGAGGTCAGCTCCGAGGTGGCGTCCTGCCCCGACGACAACAGCCGCCAGAACTCCTCGGGGCTGGCCACCGAGCCCGGCAGCCGGCAGGCCATCCCGAGGATCGCGATCGGCTCGGCGGTGAGCGAGAACACCCGCGACTCGAGATCGCGGATGACGTGGAAGGCCTGTTGCAGCGGCGTGGGTTTGGATGCAGCCATGGGTCACACGCGTGAGTCGTATTTGTGGGCGATGAGGTCGATCAGCTCGGCGTCCGAAAGCTCGGCGCCTGCGCCCGCGGGCGGCGTCGCCACGGGCGCGGGGCCGACGGCGGGTGCATCGGCCGGGGGACCCTGCGGCCCGCCGCACGGCAGCCCCGCCGCCGCGAGCTTGCCGGCGAGGTGCTCGGTCAGCGCGGCGAGCGTCGGGTAGTTGAACAAGGTGGTCGCCGCGAGCGCGACGTCGAGATCGCCCTGCAGCCGGTTGCGGACCTCGATGGCCATCAGCGAGTCCATGCCGACCTCGACGAACCGCCGCCGGGCGCCCAGCACGCCGTCCTCATCGGTCCGCGCGCTCCACCCCAGCGTGCCCTCGATGACGCGCCGGACGTGATCCGCGAGGAGGCGCTCGCGGTCGGCGGGGCCGCTGGCGGCGAGCCGGTCGCGCAGGCGTGGCTCGGCGGGCGCCGCGGAGGTGGCGACCTCGCCGGGCGCGCCGAGGAAGTCCTGCAGGAACGGCGCGCGGCGTCCGGCCAGCGCGGTCGGCGCGCCGCGGCGCACCGGGAGCACGGCGATCTGGGCGTCATCGCCGCCGACGATGCGGTCGAGCGCACGCCAGCCATCGCCGGCCGACAGCGGATCCCAGCCCGCGGTACCGGTGCCCGCGGTGGCCGCGTCGAGCCGCGCCGCCATGCCGAGCTGCCACGGTCCCCAGTTGATCGTCACGGCGCGGATGCCCTGCGCGCGCTGCCGGTAGGCCAGCGCGTCGAGGAACGCGTTCGCCGCGGCATAGTTGGCCTGGCCGGGCGGCCCGAGCAGCGATGCCGCCGACGAGAACTGCACGCAGAAGTCGAGCTCGCTCGCGGCGCGGTGGAGGTGCCAGGCGCCGTACAGCTTGGGCCGCAGCACGCGTTCGAACGCGCGCCACGACTGCCCGGCCAGCAGGTGATCGTCGACGATGCCGGCCGCGTGAACGATGCCGCGGAGCGCCGCGCCGGACTCGGCGATTCGCGTGATCATCGCGCGCACCGTGTCGGGGTCGCCGATATCCGCGCGCACGCTCTCGACGACCACGCCGGCCGCTGCCAACCCCGCGAGGGTCGCCTGGGCGGCCTCGTCGGGCCCTCGCCGGCTCACCAGCACCAGGTGACGCGCGCCGCGCGCCGCGAGCCAGCCGGCGACGGTCAGGCCGAGCGCCCCGTGACCGCCGGTCACCAGGTAGGTCGCGTCGCCGCGGATCGCCAGGGGCGCCGATCGCGTGGGTGCATGGCCGACGAGGCGCGCGACGAGCCGCCGGCCGCCGCGCACGGCGACGCGATCCTCGCCGGGGGCGCCGGTGATCTCGGCCGCGAGCGCCGCAGCGTCGGCGCCGGCGCGGTCGCCCGGATCGCACGCCGGGTCGAGATCGATCGCGCCACCCCACAGCTCGGGGTGCTCGCTGGCGATCACGACGCCGAGCCCCCACGCGGGCGCCTGGGCCACGGCCAGCTGCCCGCCGTCGTCGCCGGTGCACATCGCGCCTCGGGTCACGAGCCAGAGCCGCGGCGGCTCGCGATCGGCGTGCGCGCCCGGCGCCGCGAGCGCCTGGACCACCGCGAGCGGGCTCGCCAGGTTGCACGCGAGCGCCAGATCCAGCGCGGGGTCGTCACGCTCGATGTCGAGGCTCGAGAGGTGGACGATGCCGCGCAGCCGGCGAGCTTCCGGAACCGCGCCGACGAGCCGTGCGATGTCGCGCTCGCAGACCTCGCCGGGGATCAGCGTGATGGTATCGCCGCGCCCGGCCAGCTGCTCGGCGAGCACGCGCGCGACGCCGCCGGCATCGCCGACGAGGATCCAGTGATCGCCCGGGCGGGCCGCCAGCGGTGGTGGCAGCGGGGCCTCGCGCCACGTGCAGCGCGCGTACCACGACGCCTCGCGATCGGCGTCACGGTCGTGTTCCCGGTCGTGTTGCCGGTCCGGGGCACGCTCGGCCGCCGCGCGCCGCGGCGCATCGAACCACAGCCGGCGGCGCTGGAACGCGTACGGCGGCAGCGGGTGCGCGCGCCGCGCAAACGGGCGATCCCAGCCGGCCCAGTCGATCGGCGCGCCGGCGACGTGGAGCCGCGCGACGCTGGCCGCGATGACCGCGGCGGCATCATGGCTGCGCCGCAGCGACGGCAGGCACGTGAACCGGCCCGGCAGCGCCTCGGCCGCGAGCCCGGTCAGCGTCGGGTGCGGGCCGATCTCGAGCAGCACGTCGCAGCCCAGCTCGGCGAGCGCGCCGACCGCCGCGACGAACTGGACCGGCTCGCGGATCTGCCGCGACCAGTAATCATCCGGCAGCCGCGGCAGCGCCGTGCCGGTCAGCCCGGTGATCCACGGGAGGCGTGCCGGCCGGACCGCGATCGCCGCGGTGGCGCGGGCAAACGGCGCGAGGATCGGCTCGACCGCCGGCGAGTGGAACGCGACCGAGACCCGCAGCTGCTTGGCCTCGATCCCGCGGGCGCGAAACGCCTCGGCGAGCGCCATCACGGCGTCGTGCGCACCGGAGATCACCGTGTGGTCCGGCCCGTTGAGCGCGGCGATCTCGACGACACCGGCGTAGGGCGCGAGCGCGGTGGCGACGTCGCCCGCGGCGGCGCGCACGCTGACCATGGCGCCGCCGGCGGGGATCGTCTCCATCCAGCGCGCACGCTCGCGGACGAGCCGCATGGCGTCGTCGAGCTCGAGCGCACCGGCGGCGCATGCCGCGGCGACCTCACCGACGCTGTGGCCGAACACCGCGCAGGGCTCGATCCCCCACGACCGCCACAGGCAGGTCAGCGCGTACTGCAGGGCGAACAGCGCCGGCTGCGCGCGGCCGGTGCGGTCGATCGGCTTGTCCGGCGCGTCGCCGGGGGCGTCGTCGGGCTCGAGCATCGCGAGGAGCGGTGGCGCGTCGCCGCCGTCGAACGCATCGGCGCAGCGCCGGAGCGCGTCGCGAAACACCGGCTGGGTCTGGTACAGCTCGCGCCCCATGCCCGCGTATTGCGAGCCCTGGCCGGTGTACAGAAAGCCGATGCGCAGCCGGCGCGGCTCGTCGAGGACGCCGTGCGCGACACCCGCTGGCACGACGCCGCCGGCGCTGGGGCTCGCCGCGAAGTCGCTCAGCCGCGCGCACAGCTCCTCGGCCTTGCTGAACGTGACCGCCAGACGGTGCGCCAGCGGTGTCCGCCCGCAGTTCGCCGAGAACGCGAGGTCGGCGGCGGCGATCTCCGGGTGCGCGCCGGCATGGGCCGCGAGCCGGCGGGCCTGCTCGACCAGCGCCTCGCGGGTGTGCCCCGACACGGCGATCACGTGCACCGGGCGATCGGCCGATCCGGCTCGCTCACCGGTGGGTCCGGGGACCGGACGCGCGGCGGCCTCGAGCACGATGTGGGCGTTGGTGCCGCCGAGCCCGAACGAGCTCACCGCGGCGAGCCGGCGCTCGGCGGGCCACGGCTCGAGCCGCGCCGGCAGCACGAACGGCTCTCCGTCGAGCGGCAGCTTCGGGTTGGCCGCGGCGAAGTGAACGTTGGGCGGGATCGCGCCGCGATCGAGCACGAGCGCGGCCTTGATGACACCGGCGACGCCCGCCGCCGCCTCGAGGTGGCCGAGGTTGCTCTTCACGGCGCCGAGGAAGCACGGCGTGGTGCGCCCCGAGCCGCTGCCGTACACGCCGGCGAGCGCGCCGACCTCGATCGGATCGCCCAGCTGGGTGCCGGTGCCGTGCGCCTCGACGAAGCCGACCTCGGAGGCCGCGACCTGGGCCTGGTCCAGCGCGCGCGCCATGAGCAGGCGCTGCGCCGGGCCGCTCGGTACGGTGAGCCCACCGCTCTTGCCGTCGTGGTTCACCGCCGAGCCGCGCACGACGGCGATCACGCGATCGCCCGCCGCCTCGGCGTCGCGCAGCCGCTTGACGACGAGCACGCCGCAGCCCTCGCCGCGCCCGAACCCATCGGCGGACGCATCGAACGTCTTGCACCGGCCGTCGGGCGACAGCGCGCCGGTCCGGCCCAGGCCGAGCATCAGGTCGGCGGACAGGAGCACGTTGACGCCGCCGGCGATCGCCAGGTCGCACTCGCCGGCGCGCAGGCTCTGGCACGCCAGGTGGAGCGCGACCAGCGAGCCGGAGCACCCGGTATCGATGAACACGTTGGGGCCACGCAGCCCGAACACGTACGAGACGCGCCCGGACAGCGTGCACGGCAGGTTGCCGGTCATCGCGTACGCGTCGAGCTCGCTCGGGTCCGCGGTGAACCGCTCGAGGTACTGGTTGGTCGCGCCGCTCACGAACACGCCGGTCGCCGAATCGACCAGCGCGCCGGTCGGCTGCCCGGCGTGCTCGAGCGCCTCCCAGGTCACCTCGAGCAGCAGGCGCTGCTGCGGATCCATGCGCGCCGCCTCGCGCGGCGAGATGCCGAACAGCTCGGGATCGAACGCCGCGATGTCGGGCAAGAAGCCGGCCCGGCGGACCCCGCTCGCGCCGGCGGGGGCGTCGGCGAACCGCTCCGTCTCGGAGGTCGCGTCCCGGCCGTCGCGCAGGAGCTGCCAGAACGTATCGAGATCGACGGCGCCGCCCGGGAACCGGCAGCCGATTCCGACGATCGCGATCGGCTCGACGCCGGCGCGCGGCAAACCCGGGCGCAGGTCGGCTGGCGCGGGCGCCGGAGCCGGCGCTTGCACCGCCGCACGAACCTGGGGGCGCTCGGGCGCAGGCGCGGTCGGTCCTGTGCGTAGCTCGTCGGCGAGGCAAACCGCCAGGTGCGCCGCGAGGCGCTCGATCGTCGGGTGATCGAACACCAGCGTCGCCGGGAACGCCCGGCCGAAGTCCCGCGCGAGCCGGCGCCGGAGATCCATCGCCAGCAGCGAGTCGAACCCGAGATCGAACAGGCCGCGCTGGCGCGGCAGCGCGTGGTAGCGGGGATAGCCGAGCGTCTCGGACGCCGTGCCGGCGACGTGCGCCGCGAGGCGATCGGCGAGGTCCTGCTCCGAGAGCCCCGCCAGGCTGGCCAGCAGCGTCCGGTCGGCACCGGCGGCCCGCGGGCTCGGCGGCGCGGCCATGGTCTCGCGCAGGTCGCGCAGGTCGCGCAGGTCGCGCAGCAACGGCGGCACCCCGCCGCCGCGGTCCTGCAGGTGGCGCGGCCAGTCCACCTTGGCCACGACCGCCTGGGTCGCCCCGCGCGCGATCAGCGCCTCGAGCGCGGCGAGCCCGCCGGCGGTGGCGAACGGCACCAGCCCGACGCGGGCGCCGTGCGCGGCGAGCGCGGGCACGAGGTCCTGCGCCCACAGGCCCCAGGCGACGCTCAGCGCCGGCAGGCCGCGCGCGCGGCGGTGCACGGCGAGCGCGTCGAGGTAGCTGTTGGCGGCGGCGTAGCTGCCCATCCCGCCGAACCCGAGGATCCCGGCGATCGACGAGAACATCACAAAGAAGTCGAGCGGCTGGTCGTGCGTCAGCTCGTGGAGGTTCCACGCGCCCGCGGCCTTGGCGCCGAGCACCTGCGCGAAGGCCTGCCAGGGCTCGCCGGCGAGCAGCGCCTGGTGCGCCTGGCCCGCCGCGTGGATCACGCCGCGCAAGGCCGGCGCACCGGCCGCCGCGATCGCCTCGCGCAGCGCCGCGAGGTCGCCGACGTCGGCGGACGCGACCGCGATCCGGGCGCCCTGGGCCTCGAGCGCGGCGATCCGGCGCGCGGCCTCCTCGCCCGGACGGGAGCGCGCGACGAGGATCACGTGGCGGGCGCCGCGCGCCACCAGCCACTCGGTAACCGCGAGCCCGAGCCGGCCGAGCCCGCCGGTGACGAGATAGCCGGCGTCCGCCGCGAGCGCCTGCGCCTGCGCGCGATCGGCGCGCGTGCGGTGCAGCCGGAGCCCGAGCATCCGATCGCCGCGCGCCGCGAGCTGATCCTCGCCGCCATCGATCGCGGTCAGCGCGCGATGCAGCTGCGCGGCGTTCGCGACGACCGAGCCGGCGGGGTCGAGATCGACCAGCCGCGGGGCGGTGTCCGGTTGCTCGCGGCCCAGCACGCGGCCCATGCCCCAGAGCGCTGCCGCGCCCGGCGCGTTTACCCCATCTGGCGCATCTACCACCGCATCGACCGCCGCATCGACCGCCGCATCGACCGCCGCATCGACCGCTGCATCGACCGCCGCATCGACCGCCGCATCGATCGCGGCGCCTGGCGCATCACCGCCGACCGCGACGGCCCCACGGGTCACGATCCACAGCGGGCCCAACGAGCACGCCGGGAGCACGCCGGCGAGCGCTAGCAGGCCCCGGGCCGCCTCGACCTGACCCGGCGAGAACGGCCCCGGCGGTGCCACGGCGTCGAGGCCCCAGCCGAACACCGTGCCGGTGAGCGGCTCCCCGGCCGTGCGCGCCGCCGCCACGGCAGCGGCGATCGCTGTTGCCTGCGCTTCCTCCCCGCTGCCCTCGCCTGGCGTGTCGCCGGTGCGAGCGATGCACACGCAGGTGTGGCCGTCGGCGCGGAGCCGGTCGGCCACGGCTTTGCAGATACCGCCGGCGTCGGCCAGGACGATCCAGGTACCGGCGGGTGCCGCGGGCGCCGGCGCATCCCGCGCTTCCGACGCGACCGGCTGCCAGCTCACCTCGTAGTGGTCGCGGGCGAGGCCGGCCTCGGCGCCCAGGCCCACCGCGAGCGTCGCCGCGACGCAGTGCATGCGCGACAGCACCGCCACCGGCCGGCACGCCTCGTCGTAGAGCGCGAGCGCAACCGACAGCGCCGGCCGGTCCGCGCTCTCGACGTGCGTGACCGTACCGTGGATCCAGGCGACCCCGGCGTCGCCGACGAGCTCGAGCGCACCGAGCGCGACCGGCGCATGGCCCGGCGCGACGCCGGCGCACGCGATCAGCGCGATGAGCGCCTCGTTGAGCGGCTCGGGGTGGAGTACGAAGCGATCCGCGTGGTCGCCGGCGCGCCCGGCGCGAACCCGGCACAGGATCTCGAGGTCGCCGCGGTACAGCTCGTCGATCCAGCGAGCGCTGTTCCCCACGGATCCGCCGGGCGCGGCCGCGCCGATCATCGCCGCGACCTCGGGCTCCGGCACCGCGGATGTGCGGGCGCGCAGCGCGGCGAGGTCGAGCCGGTCGGGCGCTGCGGCCGGCGACCCGATCGCGCCCTCGGACACCACGATCCACGCGTCCTCGCCCGCGCCGGCGGCCCCCGGTGGCGTCGAACCCGGAGGTGAGCCGGGCTCGCCGGCCACGAGCTGAAACCGCGTGGCGCGCTGCGTGTCGTCGAGCGAGACGATCAGCTGCACCCGGCGGTCCTCACCATCCGGCAGCGCCAGCGGACGCGTGAACGTCATCTCGCAAATGGAATCCGCGCCGGACCCGAGGTCACGCAAGGCAGCCAGGACCATGGAGAGCATCCAGGTCGCCGGCGCGATCGTACCTCCCTCAACCCGATGGCTCTCGAAGCACCGGAGCGAACCGGCGGACAGCACGACCTCGTACACGGCGTCGCGCAGCGCGGGCGAGCGCAGCCGGCGTCCCGGAGGCAGCGCGTCGCCGGGCTCGGCGCCCCGCTCCGAGTGCCGCGGCACCCCGCCCGACGACGCAGGTAACCAGTGGCGGCGGCGCTGCCAGGGATAGTTCGGCAGCGGCGCCCACCGCCCGACACCCGCGACGTCCACGGCCCCCCCGAGGCGGTCGAACGCGATCGCCTGGCCGCGCGCGTACAGGGCGCCGAGGCTGTGCAAGAGCGTTCGCTGCTCCGGCTGATCGCGGCGCAGCGAGCCGGCGACCAGCACGTCGCGGCCCAGGTGCGACGCGGCGCCCTGGAGCACCGGCCCGAGGATCGGGTGCGGGCTGATCTCGAGCAAGACGTCGATGCCGTCCTCGACGAGGAGCTTCTCGAGCACCGGGAACAGCTGCACCGGCTCGCGCAGGTTGCGCACCCAGTACGCCGCGCCGAGCTCGCCGCCGTCGAGCCAGCCGCCGTGGACCGTCGAGCGGATCGCGAGCGCCGCCGGCCGGCCGCGCACCGGCGCGAGCGCCTCGAGGAGCGGCGTGCGCAGCGGCTCGACCTCGGGGCTGTGCGACGCGTAGTCCACCTTCACCTTGCGGCAGAACACGCCGCGGCCGGCCAGCTCGGCGACCAGGCGATCGACCGCGTCGGACCGGCCGGCGACCAGCGTCGAGCTCGGGCCGTTGATCGCGGCGATCCCCAGGCCGTCGCCGAGGTCCTGGGCGAGGAGGTCCGCGAGCTCGCCCGCCGCCAGCTCGACGCTCGCCATCGCGCCGCCGCGCAGCTGCTTGACCAGGCGGCTGCGCGCGGTGATGACGCGCACCGCGTCGTCGAGCCCGAGCGCGCCGGCGACGCACGCGGCGCTGACCTCGCCCATGCTCTGGCCGACCACCACCGTCGGCTCCACGCCCCACGACCGCCACAGCGCCGCGAGGCCGAGCTGGATCGCGACGATGCAGGGCTGGATCACGTCGACCTGGTCGAGCCGCGTCCGCGCCGGCTCGGCGAACAGCTCGCCCAGGACCGACCAGCCGGCGACCGCCTGCACCGTGGCATCGAACGCGGCGACCGCGTCGCGAAACACCGGCTCGCGGGCGTACAGCTCGCGGCCCATCCCGGGCCACTGCGAGCCCTGGCCCGGAAAGATCATGGCGACGCGCGGGGTGGTCCTCGCCGCGGCGGCCGGCCGCGCAGGCTGCCGCGCGAACGCGGTCAGGCCCTCGATCAGCTCGGCACGGCCGGCGCCCACGAACGCCTGGCGCACCGGGTGATGAACCCGCCGCGTGCTCGCCGCGGCGACGAGCTGCACCAGCGCCGGGTCGCCGGCCGAGCCGTCCGGATCGACCGCGCCGGACTTGCCGATCCGCTCGGCGTAGGCGAGCGCGAGCGCCCGCAGCGCCTCGGGGCTGCGCGCCGACAGCGGCAGGACCAGCTCGCGCGGTTGCCCCCGCTCCTGCGCCGGCGCCGCGCGGCGAGCCGGTGCCTCCTCGACGATCACCCCGGCGTTGGTGCCGCTGATCCCGAACGAGCTGACCACCGCCCGGCGCGGCAGCTCGCCGGCCGGCCACGCCCGCGCCTGATCGCCGACGACCAGCGCGGTCCCGTCGAGCGCGACCCGCGGGTTCAGCGCGCGAAAGTGCAGGTGTGCCGGGATCGTGCCCTGCTCGAGCGCCAGCACCACCTTGATGAGCCCGGCGACGCCGGCGGCGGCCTCGAGGTGCCCGAAGTTGGTCTTGACCGAGCCGACGACGCAGGGGCGGCCGTCGCCGCGCGGCTCGCCGAGCACCGCCTTCAGCGCCTCGAGCTCGATCGGATCGCCGATCGGCGTGCCCGTCCCGTGGGCCTCGACGTAGCCGATGTCGGCCGGCGCGACGCCGGCGTCGGCGAGCGCCTTGCGCAGCGTGGCCTGCTGCGACACGACGTTGGGGACGGTCAGCCCGCCGGAGCGGCCGTCGTGGTTGACCGCCGATCCGCGGAGCACCGCCCAGATCCGGTCGCCGTCGCGCTGGGCGTCGGCGAGCCGCTTGAGCACGACCACCCCGCAGCCCTCGCCGCGGACAAAGCCGTTGGCGCGCGCGTCGAACGTGCGGCACCGGCCGTCGGGCGACAGCGACTGGGTGAGCCCCACCATGCGCATCCACGCCGGCGACAGCAGCAGGTTGACGCCGCCGGCCAGCGCGAGCGTGCTCTCGCCGCTGCGCAGGCTCTGACACGCGAGGTGGAGCGCGACCAGCGACGATGAGCACGCGGTGTCGACCGCCGCGCACGGCCCCTGTAGCCCGAGCGTGTAGGCGAGCCGGCCGGCCGCGACGCTGGGCATGTTGCCGGTCGCCGAGTAGCCGTCGAGCGCCTCGGGCGGCAGGGCGAGCACGCGGTGCTGGTAGTCGGACGAGGCGATCCCGACGAACACGCCGACCGGGTGCTGGACGAGCCGATCGGCGGGTTGCAGCGCGTTCTCCAGCGCTTCCCAGCTGACCTCGAGGAGCAGGCGCTGCTGGGGATCGAGCTGAGCCGCCTCGCGCGGCGTGATCCCGAAGAACTCGGCGTCGAACCCGTCGACCGCATCGAGGAGCCCGGCCCAGCGCAGCGCGGGGAGCTCGGCGAGATCGAGCGCGCCGGCCGGCCAGCGCTCGCTCGGGATCTCGCGGATCGCGTCGACGCCCTCGGCCAGCACCCGCCAGTACGCCTCGGGATCGCTCGCCCCGCCGGGGAACCGGCACGCCAGGCCGACGATCGCGATCGGCTCCTTCAGCGCGGCCCGCAGCCGGAGGTTCTCCGCCTGCAGCTTCTTGACCGCGATCGTCGCGCGCTCGAGCAGCGATCGCGCGTGCGGCCCGTCTGTGTGCTCGGTCATCTCAGTCGTGGTGTTCGTCATCTCGCTGATCTCGCTGCTACGAAGAGGGCCTACAAGGAAGGCCGGTAAACTGCGGTAAGCCACGGCGGGTGCGCTCGACAAAGCCCGCGAATGCTCGCCAAGCTCGGGCTCGATAATTGCGATCTGCGCTCGACAGCAGACACCACCTGAGGGACTCAATTCATAGCACAGCGATTCATGTGTGTGCATTGACAATCTACAACCGATCCGGAGCGACACATCTCATTGCGTGATGATGTTTCATATTCAGAATGATATTCGCAATCATTCGTGCGTCGGATCACCTAAATGTCTTTCAACAAGACACCCAGTCCGACATAGGAGTTCCTCTGAATAAATTTTCCGGTTTACTGGAACACACGATCGTGTTACTCGTGTCTTTCGTGCATATGTCAGTTCCCTGAAGCAGCACGAAGTGGATTCCGGAGTGCATCCTTGGTCACGTTGAATCGAGTCATTCAAGCCCTCGAGCAAGCCGAAGCGAAGATCGCGGCGCTCGAGCAACACCGCGATGAGCCAATCGCCATCGTGGGGCTCGGCTGTCGTTTTCCACGCGGGCGATCGCCAGAGATGTTCTGGAGTTCACTCGAATCCGGATTCGATGCGGTATCGGAGATACCCGAGTCGCGGTGGCCGATCGACCCGGCGCTGCGCAAGGCACGGTGGGCCGCGCTACTCGACGATCAAGACGTCGCGGGGTTCGACGCCGCGTTCTTCGGGATGTCGCCGCGCGAGGCCGCGGCCACCGATCCCCAGCACCGGCTGCTCCTCGAGGTCTCGGTCGAGGCGCTCGAGGACGCCGGGATCCCGCTCGAGGCGGTCCGAGGTTCGCGCGCCGGGGCGTTCGTCGGGATGATGACGCTCGATTACCAGCAGCTCGCGATGGCCGTGCCCGACGATCGGCTCGATATTCACACATCCACCGGGATCGGCGCGTGCTTCGGCAGTGGGAGGTTGTCTCATGTGCTGGGCCTCGAAGGTCCTTCGGTATCCATCGATACGGCGTGCTCGTCGTCGCTGGTCGCGTTGCACCTGGCTTGTCAGAGCTTACACAAAAAAGACTGCGATCTCGCGCTCGCCGGTGGTGTCAACTTGATGTTGTCGGCCTGGACCATGCGGTTGTTCGTGTCCATGCAGGCGCTGTCCCCGGAGGGTCGCTGCCGGACGTTCGACGCCGGCGCCAATGGCTTCGTGCGTGGTGAAGGTTGTGGTGTGGTGGTATTGAAACGATTGTCAGATGCCATACGTGATGGCGATTCAATACGCGCCGTGATCCGCGGATCTGCAGTGAATCACAATGGCCGATCGAGTGGCCTGACTGCGCCGAACTTGCTTTCACAACAAACATTGCTGCGACAAGCGCTCACCGCAGCGCGCATGTCACCGCAGGACATCGACTACATCGAAGCACACGGGATCGCCACTCCCCTGGGCGATCCGATCGAGCTTGGCGCGTTGCACGCCGTCCTGGGCGCACCGCGGTCGGATGGCTCGAGCTGCGCCGTCGGTTCGGTGAAGACCAATATCGGGCACCTCGAAGCGGCCGCAGGAATTGCGGGTGTCATCAAGACGGTCCTTGCGCTCGAGCATGAACGGATCCCCCCGCATGTCCACTTCGAATCGCTCAACCCACGGATCTCATTGCACGGCTCGTCGCTGCAGATCGCGGATCGCGGTCGTCCGTGGGCCCGTGGACCGAGGTCGCGGCGAGCCGGGGTCAGCGCGTTTGGACTCAGCGGCACCAATGGGCACGTCATCCTCGAGGAGGCGCCCGGGGTTGTGAACGGCGCTGTGAACGGCGCTGGCAACGGCGTCACGAACCACGCCGCCGATCGCGACATCGCCGGGTCGCACCTCGTGGCGATCACCGCACGCACGGCGGCGGGGCTACGCCGGCTCGCGGAACACCATGCCGGGGCGCTGGAGCGCTCGCCGGTCGCGATCCGCGACGTCGCACACACCACGACGGTTCGCCGCAGTCATCATCCGCACCGCCTGGCGGTGATCGCGGCCACCCGCGAGGCGCTGGTGACGAGCCTCCGGCAGTGGCTCGCCGGCGCGCCACCGGCGCAGCTGCGCGAGGGCCGGGCCGCGCCCGGCGGGGCAACGATCGTGTTCGTCTACCCGGATGCCGATGCGTCCTGGCCGGGCATGGGGCTCGCGCTGTACGACCGCTCGGAGCCGTTCCGCCGCGCCTTCGATCGCTGCCAGCAGGTGTTCTCGGCGCTCGGCGTCCGCGGCGCGCTGCACGACGTGTTGCAGCGCGCCGCCATGCCGCCGGAGCTCGTCGGGCCAGCGCTGCTGGCGGTCCAGTCGGCGCTGACCGCCACGTGGCAATCCCGCGGTGTGGTCCCCGACCGCGTCGTCGGCCACGGCGCGGGCGAGCCGGCCGCGGCGCATGCCGCCGGCATCCTGTCGATCGAGGCGGCGGCCGAGGTGGTCTGGCGGCGTTGCCTGCGACCCGCCGCTGGCCCGGCGACAGGGCACCTGGAAGCTGAGCTCGCACACCTCGCGCCGTCGGCCGGACAGGTCGCCCTGTTCTCATCGACCACCGGACAGCGCGTGCCGGGCCAGGCGCTCGGCGCCGCGTACTGGGCGCACCAGCCGGGCGCACCGGCGCGGCTCGGCGATGCGCTCCGGCACGCGCTGGGTGAGCCCGGCGAACCAAGCATTGTCGTACAGCTGACCGCGCACGCCGCGCTACCGGCGCGTCCGGAGCTGGCCGGGCTCGATCCCGTCGTGGCCGAGGTGATCGCGCGCGCGGGGACCCGGGTGCGCGCCACCGTCGGGCTACGGCCCGGCGAGCCCGAGCTAGCGGCGCTGCTCACCGCGCTGGCCGACGTGTTCGTCGCCGGGGGCGCGGTGGCGTGGCCGCGCCACGGCGAGGCGCACGGTGAGCTCGTGCGGCTACCGACCTATGCCTGGGAACGCGAGCGGCACTGGATCTCCGCCGAGCCCGCAGGCCCGGCGAACGGTCGCGCGGCCGGCACGGCCGGGATCACCGGCACGCTCGGCGCGGCCGGCGCGATCGGCGCGGCCGGCGCGATCGGCGCGATCGGCGCGATCGGCGCGATCGGCGACAATGGCGCCGAGGCATCGGCGCGTCCGATGTCGCCCCTGGTCGTCCAGCGCTGGACCCGCGACGAGGCGACCCACGCCGGTCCGCCTCAGCGCCCCGAGCGCGATCGACGCGATCGGCGCGACCCGCCCGGCCGCTGGCTGGTCGTTGGGCTCGACGGCGCGGATCGCAGCGCACAGCTGGCGAGCCAGCTGCGCGCCGAGGGGCACGAGGTGACGCTCTGGCCGTGGCCGGCGGCCGGCGCCGATGACGACGCCATCCGGGCCGCGCTCGCGACCGCGTCGGGCGATCCCGCAGAAGAACTGCGTGGCATCGTCGTGTGCGGCGCTGCCACCTCGCCCGATCCGGCAGCCGATCCGGCAGCCGATGCGGCGGCCGGCGCCCCGCCCGATGCGGCAGGCGACGCGACAGCCGACGCGACGAATAACCCGGCGCCCGGCGGTGACGCCGCCGCGCTGCACGGGATGATCGAGCACGCGTGCGGAGCGGTCGAGCACCTCGCACGGGTGTCGGCGCAACGGCCGTGGCTGCGCGGGGCGCCGCGCCTCTGGCTCGTCACCGAGGCCACGCAGCCGGTGACCGGCGATCCGGACGCCGGCGGGGCCCACGCGCGCTGTGTCCGCGCGCCGGACGCGGTGCTCCGGGGTGCCGCGCTGTGGGGCGTCGGGCGCACGATCGCGCTCGCGCACGCCGAGCTGCGCTGCACGCGGCTGGACGTCGAACCGAGCACCGCGCCGGCGGCGATCGCCGCGGAGCTCGTGCGCGACGCCGACGACGAGGAGATCGCGTTGCGCGGCGCGGCGCGCTACATCGGCAGCCTCGAGCGGACCGATCATCTGCCGCGCCAGCTGCGCCGCGAGCCCTCGGGCGCACGGCCGTTCCGGCTCGAGACCGATCGCGCCGGGATCCTCGATCAACTGGGATTCCGGGTGGCGCGGCTCGCGCCGCCGGGACCCGGCGAGGTCCGGATCCGGGTCGCGTCGGCGGGCCTGAACTTCATGGACGTGATGACCGCGATGGGGATCTATCCCGGCCTTGCGCCCCGCACCGAGCCCGGCGCCGCGGCGCCGCACGAACCGATCCTCCTGGGCGGCGAGTGCGCCGGCACGATCGACGCGGTCGGCGCCGGCGTGGACGGGCTCGCGGTCGGCGATCCCGTCGTGGCGGTCGGCCGCGGCTGCTTCGGCTCGCACGTCACGACCGACGCGGCGTACGTCCAGCGCCGGCCCGCCGAGCTCGACGCGATGCTCGCCGGCGGCGTCCCGATCGTGTTCCTCACCGCGTGGTACGCGCTGGTCACGCTCGGCCGCTTGCGCGCCGGGGAGCGCGTGCTGATCCACTCGGCGGCCACCGGCGTCGGGCTCGCCGCGGTCCAGATCGCCCGCTGGCTCGGCGCCGAGATCTATGCGACCGCGGGCACCGAGGCCAAGCGCGCCCAGCTCCTCGCCCTGGGGCTCGCGAAGGTCATGGACTCGCGCACGCAGGCGTTCGCCGGCGAGGTGCTCGCGGCGACCGGCGGAGAGGGCGTCGACCTGGTGCTCAACTCGCTGTCGGGCCCGGCGATCGAGGCGAGCCTCGCCGCGCTCGCCGCGGACGGCCGGTTCTTCGAGATCGGCAAGACCGACATCTATGCCGAGCAGCGCGCGCTGGCGCTGTTGCCGTTCCGCAGGCGGTTGTCGTATCAGGCCGTCGATCTGCTGGGCTTTGCGCAGGAGCGCAAGTCACGGTTCGCGGCGCTGTTCGCCGAGGTGATGGACGCATTCCGCACCGGCGTGCTCCGTCCGCTGCCCACCGACGTGTTCGAGGCGGCCCGGACGGTGGACGCGCTCCGCAAGATGGCGACCGGCCGGCACACCGGCAAGCTCGTCGTGGCGATCGACGGCCGTGACGTCCCGGTCGACGCCGCCCGGATCGCGATCGACCCGGAGGCGAGCTACCTGGTGACCGGCGGCTCGGGCCGGCTGGGGTTCGCGCTCACCGAGTGGCTGATCGATCAGGGCGCGCGGCAGATCGTCTGGCTGGCGCGCCGCGGGATCGCCGGGCTGCCCGCGAGTCAGCGCGCGCGCCTGGACGCGTGGCGCGCACGCGGCGTGGCGCTGGTGGCGACGGCCGGCGACGTCACACGCACCGGCGACGTGGCGCGGGCGGTGGCAGACGCCGGGGCGCTGGGCCCGCTGCGCGGAGCGATCCATGCGGCGGGCGCGGGCAGCGCAGGCGACGCCGACGATCGTGCGGCGATGGCGGCCCAGATCGCCGGCGCGTGGCAGCTGCACCGCGCCACCGCGCGCTGCGCGCTCGACTTCTTCGTGGTGTGCTCGTCGGCCGCGGCGCAGCTCGGCGCGGTGGATCGGCTCCGCGACGCCGCCGCCGGCGGGTTGCTCGATGGGCTGGTGCGGTTTCGCCGCGCCCGCGGGGAGGTCGCGACCAGCGTCCACTGGGGACCGTTTGCGCCCGACGAGCGGCAGGATGGTGATCCGGGCGCCGCGGCGGAGCCTCCCCATCGATCGGGCCGCGCGATCGCCTGGTCCGAGGCGGGGCCCACGCTGGGCGCGCTGCTCGCGGCCGGCTCCGAGCAGGCCAGCGTCCTGCGGTTCGACGTCCGCCAGTGGGTGGAGTTCTATCCTCAGCTGGCCGGCGGAACGTGGGTGCAGCCGCTGATCGCCGGCTCGAGCGACGCCGCGCAGGCCGGCGATCACGCGCTGCTGGCGCGGCTGGCGCGGGCGAGCGAGGCCGAAGCGGCCGCGCTGATCGAGCAGCTGATCCGCGCGCTGCTGGCGCAGCTCCTGCGCGGCTCGACCGAGGCGACCAAGGCGACCAAGGCGACCGAGGCGCAGATCGAGGCGCGAATCGAGCAGCTCGACCCGGACACGCCGTTCAAGGCGCTCGGCGTCGACTCGATGCAAGGGCTCGAGCTGCGGAATCGCATCGAGGCCGCGCTGGGGATCCGGCTGTCGGCGGCGCTGATGTGGTCGTATCCGGATCTGCGATCGCTGGGCGAGTACCTGCGCAGCCGCTTGCCCACCGCCACGGCGGCCCCCGCCGCGCCCACCGCGCCCACCGCGCACGCGCCTGCCGCCCCCCGGAGCCCGCGCGCCCACCAACCCCAAGCCATCGTCCTCGAGCACGAGTTCGAGTCCGAGCTCGCGTCGATCGAGCGCTTGCTGCACCAGGAGCCGGTGCCGTGACGGAACAACTCCGGATCCAGGTCCCCTCCCCCACGCCGCTCGAGCGCGCGATGGTCGCGCTCAAGCGCGCCAAGGCACAGCTCGAAGCGAACGAGCGCCAGCGCACCGAGCCGATCGCCGTGGTCGGCCTGGCCTGCCGGTTCCCCGGCGGCGCCAACGATCTCGATCGCTACTGGCAGCTGCTCGACCGCGAGGTCGACGCCGTGCGACCGATCCCGCGCGGGCGCGTGCCCGCCGATCCCGCGTTCCCCGACACCGTGTCGGCCGCGGGCCTGATCGACGACGTCGACCGGTTCGACGCCGAGTTCTTCGGGATCTCCGCGCGCGAGGCCGAGCGGCTCGATCCGCAGCAGCGCCTGCTGCTCGAGGTCACCTGGGAAGCGCTCGAGATCGCCGGCCACGCGCCGAACGGGCTGTCCGGAACCCGGACCGGCGTCTACGTCGGCATCGGCTCGCCCGACTACCTGCGCCGGATCCTGCGCTGCAACCCGGGCGACGTCGATGGCCAGGTGTTCACCGGCAGCCTGGCGAGCGTCGCCGCCGGCCGGATCGCCTACCTGCTCGGCCTGCAGGGCCCCTGCATGGCGATCGACACCGCGTGCTCGTCCTCGCTGGTCGCCGTGCACCAGGCGTGTCAGAGCCTGCGCACCGGCGAGAGCGATCTCGCGCTCGCGGGCGGCGTGAACCTCATCCTGTCGCCCGAGAGCAGCTACGTGCTGCGCCAGCTCCAGGCGCTGTCTCCCGACGGCCGCTGCAAGACGTTCGACGCGCGCGCCAATGGCTATGTCCGCGGCGAGGGTTGCGGCGTCGTCGTGCTCAAGCGCCTGTCGGACGCCCAGCGCGACGGCGATCGAATCTGGGCGCTGGTCCGCGGCTCGGCGGTCAACCAGGACGGGCGCTCGGCGGGGCTGACCGCGCCGAACATGCTGGCGCAGCAAGCGCTGCTGCGCCAGGCGCTCCACAGCGCGCGGGTCGAGCCCGAGCAGATCGGCTACGTCGAGACCCACGGCACCGGAACCCCGCTCGGCGATCCGATCGAGATCGAGGCGCTCATCGCGGTGCTCGGCCGGCCGCGCGGGGATGGCTCGTCGTGCGTGCTCGGCGCGGTCAAGACCAACATCGGCCACCTCGAGGCCGCGGCCGGGGTCGCCGGCCTCATCAAGGCGATCCTGGCGTTCGATCACGAGGCGATCCCGGCCAACCTGCACTTCCGCACGCTCAACCCGCGGATCTCGCTGGCGGGTACGCCGCTGGTCATCGCCGACGCGGCGCGGCCGTGGCGCCCGAACGGCAAGCCGCGGTTCGCCGGGATCAGCTCGTTCGGGATCAGCGGCACCAACGCCGCGGTGATCCTCGAGGAGCCGCCGCGCGACGCGGCCACTGACCGGGCGCCGCCGCCCCAGGCGCCAAACGGCGGCCCTGCGAACGGGAGCCATCCGCCTCCCCTGGCGACGGCCGCGGCGCCCGCCGATCGCGATCATCACGTGCTGACCCTGTCGGCCCGCTCGCCCGCGGCGCTCGGCCGGGTGATCGCGAACGCGGCGCGCCATCTCGACGCCGCGGATCCACGATCGCTCGGCGATCTCTGCTTCACGTCGCGGGTCGGCCGCGCGCACTTCGCGTACCGCGCCGCGTTCGTCGCGGCCTCGACCACGGAGCTGCGCGACCAGCTCGCCGCGGCGCGAGACGTGGGCGCGGGCGAGGCGGGATCGCGGCCGCCCCGGATCGGCTTTGTGTTCACCGGCCAGGGCTCGCAGTACGCCGGCATGGGGCACGGCCTGTATCGCCACGAGCCGGTGTTCCGCGCGGCGCTCGATCGCTGCGCCGGGTTGTTCGCGGGCGAGCTGCCGCGCGCGCTGCTCGACGTGATGTGGCAGCCCGATCCGGGCGAGCTCGACCAGACGCTGTACAGCCAGCCGGCGCTGTTCGCGCTCGCGCTCGCGCTCGTCGAGCTGTGGCGATCGTGGGGCGTCGCGCCCGACGTCGTGCTCGGCCACAGCCTCGGCGAGTACGCCGCCGCGGTCACCGCAGGGGTGATGTCGCTCGACGATGCATGCCGCCTGGTCGCGCTGCGCGCCCGCGCCTGCCAGGCGCTCGGCCCGGGCGGGGCGATGGCGGCGGTCGAGGCCGACCCGGCGGTGGTCGAGGCCGTGGTCGCCGAGCTCGGCGGCGATCTGGCGATCGCGGCCTACAACGCGCCGACCCACCTCAGCGTGTCTGGCCCGATCGCGCAGGTCGACGCCGCCGGCGAGCGGCTGCGCGCGCGGGGCGCCAAGGTGCGGCCGATCCAGACCTCGTGCGCGTTTCATTCGCCGCTCATGGCGCCGATGGTCGCCGGCTTCGCCCGGTTTGCCCGGCAGGTGCGATTCAGCGCGCCGCGCATCCCGTGGATCACCAACGTCACCGGCGATCGCGCCGGCGATGCGCAGGGCGTCGCGGCCTACTGGGAGCAGCAGCTGTGCGCGCCGGTCCGGTTCACCGCGTGTGTCGCCCAGGCACGCGCGCTCGGCTGCGAGCTCTGGGTCGAGATCGGCCCGAACCCGGTGCTGCTCGGCGCGGTGTCGCGCAGCGTCGAGGCCGCGGTGGTCGCGCCGTCGCTGCACCACGGCCGGCCCGACGACGCCGTGATCGCGCGTGCGGTCGCCACGCTCTACGAGCACGGCGCGAAGCTCGACTTTCGCGCGTTCGACCTGCCGTTTGCGCGCCGCCGCGTGGCGCTGCCGACCTACCCGTTCGAGCACGAGCGCCACTGGTTCCCGCTGGCCTCGCCGGTGGCGGTCCCGGGTGGTCCGGCGCACCCGCTGCTGGGCCGACGGGTGAACCTGCCCGGCAGCGAGATCCAGTTTGCCGGCGCGCTCGCGGGCGGCCACGCGGAGCTCACCGAGCATCGGCTGCACGGCCGGGTCGTGGTGCCCGCCGCGCACTACGTCGCGGCGTTCCTCGCGGCGATCGACGAGGTCGGGGGTGGCCGCGCGATCGCCGACGTCGCGTTCCCGCGCGCGCTGATGCTGGCCGACGAGGCCGAGACGCCGGTCGCGGTGGTCGTCGGGCGCTCCGGCGCCGGAGCGCGGCTCGCGTTCTTCGCCGCGGAGGGCGCCAGGCCGGAGACCACCGACTGGACGCTGCACGCGAGCGCCACGCAGGGCGCGCCACGGGCGGAAGGCTCCGCTCGCACGACGGCGCCGGTGAGCGATCCGACCGGTGATTCAGCCGCCGCGCAGCCCGACGATCTGGCGAGCCTGCGCGCCCGCTGCGCACGCTCGGTCGATCCTGCCCAGGCGCTGGCGAGCGTGTGGACGGAGGTCGCTGACGTTGCCGACCGCGCCGGCCCGCGGCCTGCCATGTACCTCGGCCCGCGGTTTCGCCGGATCGCCGAGCTGTGGCTGGGCGCGTCCGAGGCGCTCGCGCGGCTCGCGCTTCCGGAGGGTCCGGCTGCAGGCGTCACAGGCGTCCCGGTCACCGTCCTCGACAGCTGCTTTCAGCTGCTCGGGCTCGCGACCGGCCCGGGCGCGCTCGACGCGGTGACCGGGACCACCGGAACCGGTGATGCCTGGATGCCGATCGGCATCGACCATGTCGAGGTCTACGGGCCGGCGGCGCGCGCGGCGGTGTGGGCGCACGCCAGCGCGTCGGCGCTGGCCGGAGGTCAACTGGTGCGCGGTGATGTCGTGCTGCTCGATCGCGCCGGCGCCCCGGTCGCTCGCCTGACCGGCGTCAGCCTGCAGCGGGTGGCGCAAGAGGCCCTGAAGCCACCTGCCGCATGGCGCTCCTGGCTCTACGAGCTGGTGTGGCAGCGCGTCGAGGCGACGCCAGGCGATCGGATCGGTCCAGCGCTGGTTGCGGGCGCCGCGTTCGTGGTCGTGCTCGATCAGCGAGGCTACGGCGAGCGGTTCGCGCGCGAGGTCGAGGCGCGCGGTGGCGCGGTGGTGCGCGTCGCCCGGGCGGCGGATCTGGCATGCGATCCGCCGCTCGACGCCGGCCACGTGATCGCGTTCTCGGCGCTCGATCCCGGGGAGCCGGCGGAGGTCGCCGCTCGCGCGCTCGGGCTCCTGCAGACGATGAGCCGCGTCGCGTGGCGGCGGGCCCCGCGGATCTGGTGGGTCACCGAAGGCGCGCAGGTCGTGATGGGCGACTCGCCAAGTTCGTCGATCACCCGGGGAGCTCCCGGCTACCCGCAAAGCTCGTCGATCGCCCAGGCCGGCGTGTGGGGCCTCGCGCGCTGCGCGGCGCTCGAGCTACCCGAGCTGTGGGGCGGCATCGTCGATCTGGATCCGCGCGACGGCGCGGCCGGCGTGGACCGGCTGTTCGACGTGCTGGCGAGCGCCAACCTCCAGGTCGCCGTGCGGTCCGGTGCGGTGTTTGCCGCGCGGCTCGAGCGCGTGCGGCGACGCGCGCCTGCGCCCCTGCGCCTGTTCGGGGACGCGACCTATGTCATCAGCGGCGGGCTGGGTGGGATCGGCTGGCCGCTGGTCAACGCGTGGATCGAGCGCGGCGCGCGCCACGTGGTCGTGCTCGGCCGCTCGGCACCGTCGCAGGCGCAGCAGCGCCGGATCGACGAGCTCGCGCAGCGCGGCGCGCGCGTGCGCGTGGTGTGCGCCGACGTGAGCGACGCCGACGCCGTGACGGCGGCATGGGACGCGGTGCGGGCGGAGCTGCCGCCCGTGCACGGTGTGGTGCACGCGGCCGGGGTGCTGGACGACGCCGCGCTGGTCCGGCTCGACGCGCAGCGGCTCGCGGCCGTGCTCGCCCCCAAGCTCGCGGGCGCCGAGCACCTGCGCCGGATCACCGGCGGCGCGGCGCTCGACTTCTTCGCGATGTTCTCGTCGCTCGCCGGCGTGCTCGGCTCGCCCGGTCAGGCGAGCTACGCGGCGGCCAACGCCGGACTCGACGCGCTCGCCGCCGAGCTGCGCGCGCACGGCGTCCCGGCGACGAGCATCGCCTGGGGCCCGTGGCAGGTCGGGTTCGCGGCGGCGCACCAGGACGCGCTCGCCGCCCGCGGCATCGCGGCGATGCCGATCGAGCCGGCGCTCGAGGCGCTCGCCGAGTGCCTCGCGCAGGGGGTCGCGCACATCGTCGTCACCGCGGCCGACCTGCCATCGGTCGCGGCCAGGCTCCCCGAGCGCTCGCGGGCGATCCTCGGCAGCTGGCTTTCGGCGGCGCCACGCGCGGCCGATCTCGCGGCCGGTGCTGCCGGCGCATCGCCGAGCCCGGCCCAGGCGACCGCGCCGTCTACACCGTCTGGATTCCTCGCCGACGTGCTCGCCGCCGCGCCGCCCCGCCGCCGCGCGCTGGTGCTCGATCGCGCCACCGGCGAGATCCGGCGGCTGCTCGGGCGCGCCCCGCAGGTCCGGATCGACCCGACGCAGAGCCTGTTCGAGCTCGGGCTCGACTCGCTCACCGCGGTGCAGTTCCGCGCGGTGCTGCAGCGCACGTTCGGCTGCTCGCTGCCGGCGTCGCTCGCGTTCGAGCACCCCACCCTCGACGCGCTGGCCGACGCGCTGGTCGCGCTCGTCGAGGCCGATCACCGCGACGCACGGGCCGACGGCGCGGCCGGCGCTGCGCCCGAAGCTGAGATCGGCGCTGAGATCGGCGCTGAGATCACCGCCGCGCCCGGGACCGTGGTCGCCAGCGCCGCCGCGCCGATCGACGGTCTGCTCGGCGAGCTACGCAGCGGCCGGCTGGCGCTGTCGTCGCTGCCCGCCGCGTCGCTCGCGGCCCTGGCCGACGCCGTCCGGGCGCGCGGCGTCGAGCTGCCGGTGCTGGCCGCCGAGCCGATCGCGATCATCGGCATGGGCTGCCGCTACCCTGGCGGCGTAACCTCGCCGGACGAGCTGTGGGATCTGCTGCGCCGCGGCGGTGACGCGATCACCGAGATCCCACCGGAGCGCTGGAATCATCCGGCCTGGTACGACCCGTCGCCCGGGGTGCCGGACAAGACGCCGATCCGCCACGGCGGCTTCCTCGACGACGTCGCCGGGTTCGACGCCGGCCTGTTCCGGATCTCGCCGCGCGAAGCGCGCTGCATGGATCCCCAGCACCGGCTGCTCCTCGAGGTCGCGTGGCAGGCGCTCGAGGACGCCGGGCAGGATCCGCAGCAGCTGGCCGGTACGAGCACCGGCGTGTTCGTCGGGTTCATGAACAACGACTACGCGAGCCTGGCCGAGCTGGCCGAGCTCGAGGGCCACCTGGCGACCGGCAACGGGATCAGCAACGCGGTCGGCCGGCTGTCGTTCGTGCTCGGCGTCCACGGCCCGTGCGTCGCGCTCGACACCGCGTGCTCGTCGTCGCTGGTCGCGATCCACGGCGCGGTCGACAGCCTGCGCAAGCGCGAATCCGACCTCGCGCTGGCCGGCGGCGTCAGCCTGATCCTCTCGCCGGGCCTCACCGTGCTGATGTCCCAGCTCGGCGCGCTCGCGCGCGACGGCCACTGCAAGACCTTCGACGCCGCGGCCGACGGCTACGTCCGGTCCGAAGGTTGCGGCCTGGTCGTCCTCAAGCGGCTGACCGATGCGGTGCGCGATCGCGACCGGGTCGTGGCGGTGATCCGCGGCTCGGCGGTCAACCACGGCGGGCGCAGCGGCGGGTTCAGCCAGCCCAACGCGCGCGCCCAGCAGGAGCTGCTGCGGCGGGCGCTCGCCGTCAGCCAGACCCTGCCGCACCAGGTCAGCTACCTCGAGGCCCACGGCACCGGCACACCGCTCGGCGATCCGATCGAGTACCGCGCCGCAGCGGCGGTGTACTCGGCGGGGCGCGGCGCCGGCGATCCGCTGCACATCGGGTCGATCAAGACCAACCTCGGCCACACCGAGGCCGCGGCCGGGGTCGCCGGGGTGCTCAAGGTCGCGCTCGCCTTGCAGGCGCGCCAGATCCCGCCGCACAGAAACCTCACCACGCTCAGCCCCGAGATCGATCTCACCCGGATCCCGGCGAAGCTCCCGACCGCGCTCACCGCCTGGCCCGCGATCGAGGGCCGCCGCATCGCCGGCGTCAGCAGCTTCGGCATGAGCGGGATCAACGCGCACGTCGTCCTCGAGGAGGCAGGTCCGCGGTCCGCACCGCCGGACGCGCCGCTCCCGGCACCGGGGCCCGCGATGATCGCGGCACCGGGCCCGGCACCGGCTGCCGGTGAGTCCGTGGAGCAACCGGCAGAGCTGGTGGCTCTATCGGCGCAGTCAGACGCCGCGCTCCGGGCCCTGGTCGCGCGCTACCAGCGCGCCCTCGGCGACGGCGCCGCCGCGTCGGACCACCCGCTGCGCGACATCGCCGGGACGACCTGCGCCCGCCGTGCCCACCACGAGGTCCGCCTGGCGCTCATCGCCAAGGACCTCGGCGAGCTGCGCGGCGGGCTCGCCGGGTTCGCGGCAGGGCAGATCGCGGGCTCGGTCGTGGCCGGCGCCAGCGAGGCCGGCAGGCGCCCGCGCGTCGTGTTCGTGTGCCCGGGGCAGGGCTCGCAGTGGCTGGGGATGGGCCGCGCGCTGTACGCGACCGAGCCTGCCTTCTCGGGTGCGATCGACCGCTGCGATCAGGCGATGCAGCGGCACGTCCGCTGGCGGCTCGTCGAGCGGCTCCACGCAACCGAGCCGCCGGCCGGGATCGACGTGATCCAGCCGATGCTGTTCGCGATGTCGGTCGCCCTCGGTGCGCTGTGGCGCGCGTGGGGGGTCGAGCCGGACGCGGTGGTCGGCCACAGCATGGGCGAGGTCGCCGCCGCGCACCTCGCCGGCGCGCTGTCGCTCGAAGACGCCGCGCGCATCATCTGCGAGCGCAGCCGCCTGATGCTCGACGTCGCCGGCCGCGGCGCGATGGCGATGGTCGAGCTCGGCGCGCGCGCGCTCGAGCCGCGCCTCGTGCGCTACGCCGGCGCGCTCGGCGTGGCGGCGTCGAACAGCACGCGGTCGTCGGTGGTCACCGGCGAGCCCGCGGCGGTCGAGCTGCTGCTCGGCGAGCTCGCCGGCGATCGCGTGTTCGCCCGGCCGATCAAGGTCGACGTCGCCTCGCACGGCCCCCAGGTCGATCCGATCGCACAGCCGCTGCTCGCCTGCCTCGAGGGCATCCGGCCGGCGGCCGCGGCGATCCCGCTGTGGTCCTCGGTCACGGCGTCGCTCGCCGACGGCGCCACGCTGGGCCCGGCCTACTGGATGAAGAACCTGCGCGAGCCGGTGCGGTTCGCCGAGACGATCGCCGGCCTGCTCGCCGCCGGCCACGCCCTGTTCCTCGAGCTCAGCCCGCACCCGATCCTCACGACCGCGATCGAGCACACCGCCCTGGACGGCGGCCATCCCGCGTGGACCATTGGCAGCCTCGGTCGAGGCAAACCGGAGCGCGCCGCCATGCTGCAGGCCCTCGCCGAGCTCTACGTGCGCGGCTATCCGGTCGACTTCCGCCGGCTCTACCCGGCCGCCGCGGCAGTCGCGCTGCCGACGTATCCGTTCCAGCACCAGCGCTACTGGCTCGAGCCGGTCAAGACCACACCGCTCTTGCTGCGCCACCGCGCCGATCTGGCCGCCGCGCCGGCCGTCTCGCCCGTGGCCGCGACGCCCGGCGATTCACCGGCGACCACGCCGGCAATCACGCCCAGCTGGGCGCGAGACGCGGCGGCGCCCACGATGTGGACGGAGAGCCTGGCGCATGCCTCGCCGCAAGTGGCGCGGGCGCTGCTCCGCGAGCTCGTGGCCCGCGAGGTCCGCAGCGCGCTCGGGCTAGCGCAGGACCTGCCGCTGTCGGGCCGCGCGACCTTCACCGAGCTCGGCATGGACTCGGTGATGGCGCTCCGGCTCGTGACCCGACTCGGCCACGAGCTCGGCGTGCGGCTGTCGGCCGTCGTCGTGTACGAGCACCCGACCCCGGCCGGATTGACCGAGCACCTCGCCGGCGACGTGCTCGCGCTGTCCCGCGCGGTCGCGCCCTCGCCCGCCGCGCCCGACGACCCCGACGACGACGATGGCGGCAGCGGCGACGACGATGACCTGTCCGAAGACGACCTCGCCGCGCTGCTGCGCGAAAAGCTCGATGCCCACGCAGATCCTGGATGACCATGACAACCCTCGACACCACCGAATCCCGCAAGGCCCTGCTGCGCAACGCCCTGTCCCGGCTCGACGGGCTCGAGCGACGCGCGGCGAAGGCCGAGCAGTTCCGCGATGCGCCGATCGCCGTGGTCGGCATGGCGTGCCGGTTCCCGGGCGGCGCCACCACGCCGGAGCGCTACTGGCACAACCTCGCGAACGGCCACGACGCGGTGACCGAGGTGCCACCCGAACGCTGGGACAACGCGGCGTGGTTCGATCCCGATCCCGACGTCGCGGGGCGAACCTACTCGCGTCACGGCGGCTTCCTCGGCGAAGTCGATCAGTTCGACGCGGCGTTCTTCGGGATCGCGCCGCGCGACGCCCGCGCGATGGATCCGCAGCACCGGCTCGTCCTCGAGTGCGTGTGGGAGGCGCTCGAGCGCGCCGGGATCCCGCCGGCCTCGCTGTCCGGCAGCCGGACCGGCACGTTCGTCGGGCTCACCGCGACCGATTACGGGTGGCTGATCCAGAGCACGAAGGGCCCGAGCGCGATGGACGCGTACTTCCTGACCGGGGTCGCGCCCAGCTTCATCGCCGGCCGCACCGCGCACGTGTTCGGCTTCGAGGGCCCCGCGGTCGCGATCGACACCGCGTGCTCGTCGTCGCTGGTCGCGGTCCACCTGGCGTGCACGAGCCTCCGGATCGGCGACAGCGACGTCGCGGTCGCCGCCGGCGCCAACCTCCTGCTCGCGCCGATGTCGCAGGTCGTGATGGCCAAGGTCCGCGTGCTGTCGCCGTCGGGGCGATGCCGCGCGTTCGATGCCACCGCCGACGGCTGCGTCCGCGGCGAGGGCGTCGGCGTGGTCGTGCTCAAGCGGCTCGACGACGCGCTCGCCGCCGGCGATCCGGTGCTCGCGGTCGTGCGCGGCACGGCGGTGAACCAGGACGGCGCGACCAATGGCCTCACCGTGCCGAGCAAGCAGGCGCAGGAGCGCGTGATCCGCGCCGCGCTCGACAACGCGCGGGTGAGCCCCCACGAGGTGAGCTACGTCGAGGCCCACGGCACCGGCACCGCGCTCGGCGATCCGATCGAGCTGCGCGCGCTCGGCGAGGTGTACGGCAAGGATCGCGCCGCCGATCGCCCGCTCCACGTCGGCTCGGTCAAGACCAACTTCGGTCACACCGAGGCCGCGGCCGGCATCGCCGGCTTCATCAAGGCGATCCTGGCGCTCGGCCACGGCGCGATCCCGCCGCACCTGCACTTCCAGCGGCCGAGCCCGCACGTCGACTGGGATCGGCTGGGCATCCGGATCCCGACCGCGCTGGCGCCGTGGTCCGCCGCGCGGCGGATCGCCGGGGTGAGCGCGTTTGGCGCGAGCGGTACCAACGCGCACGTGATCGTCGAGGCGCCGCCCGCGGTGGCCGTACCCGAGGGACCGCCGGCCGGATCGTGCGCCGAGCTCGTGGTGGTGTCGGCGCGCAGCGCACCCGCGGTGGCGGCGGCCGCGCACGCGCTCGTCGAGTACCTCGGCCACGCGCCCGCCCCGCTCGGCGCGCTGGCGTCGCACGCGGCGCTGCGCAAGAGCCACCACGAGCACCGGCTGGCGGTGGTGGCCGACAGCCACGCCGAGCTCGCCGCGGTCCTCGCGGATCCGGCGCCCGAGCGCGCGGGCGCCCGAGCGACCGGCCGCGCCGCCTCCGAGGCACGGCCACGGATCGCGTTCGTGTTCTCCGGATCCGGCGCGCAGTGGCCGGGCATGGCGCGCGAGCTCCTCGCCGGCGAGCCGGTGTTCCGCGCCGCGATCGAGCGCTGCGCCGCCGCGATCGCGCCCTACACCCAGGGCTCGCTGCTCGACGAGCTCACCACCGGTGGCTCCGACCGGGTCGAGATCGTGCAGCCGGCGCTGTTTGCGATGGCGGTCGGGCTCGCCGCGCTGTGGCGATCGTGGGGCGTCGTGCCCGACGCGGTGATCGGCCACAGCCTGGGCGAGATCGCGGCCGCGCACGTCGCCGGGGCGCTGTCGCTCGACGACGCCGCGCGGATCATCGGCCGGCGCAGCGGGCTGCTCGCCACGATCAGCGGCCGCGGCGCGCTCGCCGTCGTCGAGCTCCCCCGCGCCGAGGCCGAGGCGCGGCTCGCGCCGTGGGCCGACCGGCTGTCGGTCGCGGCGTGCAACGGGCCGAGCACCATGGTGATCGCCGGCGATCCGGCGGCGCTCGACGCGTTGCTCCACGAGCTCGAGGCGGCGGCCGTGTTCTGCCGGCGGGTCAAGATGGACGTCGCCTTCCACAGCCCGCAGGTCGATCCGCTGTGCGAGCCCCTCCACGACGCGCTCGTTGGGATTTCTCCACGCGCCCCGGCGATCCCGATGTACTCCACGGTGACCAGCCAGATCGTGACCGGGACCGAGCTCGACGCGCGGTACTGGGTGAAGAACCTCCGCGATCCGGTGCTGTTCGCGCCGATGATCGATCGCCTGCTCGACGACGGCCACACCGCGCTCGTCGAGATCAGCCCGCACCCGGTCCTGGTGCCGGTGCTGGAGCCCGTGCTGGCCCGGCGCGGCGGCAGCGCGATGGTCACCGGCAGCCTGCGCCGCGATCGGCCCGCGCGCCGGACGCTGCTCCGGGCGCTCGGCGAGCTCTACGTCCGCGGCGCCGCCGAGCTGTCGGCGGGCCATACCCAGACGACCGCCGCGCAACGCGCGCGCGCCGTGGTGCTGCCGACCTATCCGTTCCAGCGCGAGCGCTACTGGGTCGCACCCGGGACGGGGACGGGGGCGGGGACGGGGATCGAAGCGAGGGTCTCACCGGGGAGCGCGCTGCTCGGCGCGGCGATCGAATCGTCGGTGACCGGACGCGCCACGCTCTGGCAGCGCGGCTGGAACGTCGAGAGCGCCGGCTTCCTCGGCGAGCACGCGGTCGACGGAGCACCGCTGGTCACCGCCGCGCTGTATCCGCTGCTCGCCGCCGAGGCCGCGCGCCAGACCGGCGGCCAGATCAGCGACCAGACCGACGCACAGGCCGGCGGCCAGGGTGATGTCCGCGGCGCCGGATCGACGCTGGCGGTCGCCGAGCTGGTGTTTCGCGCGCCGCTGGTGCTCGGCGCGCCCGGCGACGGCGATCGCGAGCTCCAGCTGGCCTGGCTCGATCCGTCGAGCACCGACGGCCGGTTCCAGATCGCGAGCCGGCGCGCCGGTGGTGCGTGGACGCTGCACGCCGAGGGTGTCGCGCGCGGCGCGGGCGAACCGCCTGCCGCCGAGCCAGCTGAATCGCTCGCCAGCGTGCGCGCGCGGCTGTCTACCAACGTATCGGGCAGCGCACCGGGCAGCGTACCCGGCGGCCCACCCGGCGGCGTACCCGGCGGCGAGCTGTATCGCGCGATGGCCGCCCGCGGCATCGTGAACGGCCCCGGCCTGCGGCCGATCGAGGCGTTGTTCGCCGGCGACGGCGAGGTGCTCGCGCAGCTCGCGGTCGAAGGCCGCGCCGCCCGCGCCGCGCACGGCCTGCCGCTCCACCCCGCCCTGCTCGACGGCGCGCTCCAGGCGATCGGCGCCGTCATCGCGCGCACGATGACCGGCCCCGGCGTGCCGCTGCCGATGGCGCTCGCGCGGCTGACCGTGCAGCCGTCGCCAGCCACCCGCGGGTTCAGCCACGCCCGCGTGATCGCGATCGACGAGACGACCTGGCGCACCGACGTGACGCTGTGGGACGACGCCGGTAGCGTGCTGGCCGAGGTCGAGGACCTCCGGATCGGGCGTGCCGAGCTCGCCGCGGTCGCGCTACCGGGCGACCGGAGCGCCGAGAACGCCGAGAGCGGCGAGGACGCCCGGGCCACGCTGCGCGCCACCGGCGACCCCGCCGCCCGCGCGACCCTGATCGAGGCGATCGTCCGGACGCAGCTCGCCGCGGTGCTCGACACCGAGGCGGCGCGGCTCGACGCCGATACCCAGCTGCGCGCCCTGGGCCTCGACTCGCTGATGGCGCTCGAGCTGCGCAACCGGATCGCCCGCCAGCTCGGCGTCCAGATCTCGGCCGCGCTCGCGCTCGCCGGCGGCACGGTCGGCGAGCTTTTCAGCCACGTCATCGAGTCCTGGGACACGACCGCCGGCGAACCCGCCGGCGCGCCGGGCCCAGATCACGACGCCCACGACGATCACCCCCCCAACGCGGAGCTGGCTCCGCAGGTCGGAGTTCCCCGATGAGTCCATCCACGTCCCGAGCAGGTCTTCCCGACGGTCCGTCCAGCGCGTTCTGGACCACGCTGCGCTACGCGCGCGATCCGATGCGGCTCTACGGGGAGCTCGTGCGCTATGGCGACGGCGACACCGTCACGATGCCGCTCTTGACCGGCCCGATCGTCGTCGCCGCGAGCCCGCGGGCCGCCAAGGACGTGCTCACCGCCGATGCCAGCGCGCTCGATGTGTTCGATCGGCCGAGCGTGGCCATGGTGTTCCGGCCGCGCTCGGTGGTGATGCTGTCCGGCGAGCCGCACGCGCGCGAACGCAAGCTCCTGATGCCCGCGTTTAGCCGCAGCCAGGCCGTCCGGTCGTACGCGGTGACGATGCAGGACACCGCGATGCGGATCGCCGCCAAGCAGCCCGCCGGCAGGCCGTTCGCCATGCAGGAGCTCGCGCAGCAGATCATGCTGATGATCGTCATGCGCGACGTGTTCGGCGTGACCGAGCCCGACGAGCAGGTCGTGCTGGGCAAGCGGATCCGCGAGCTGTTCGAAGCGTCGTCGGGGGCGCTGATCTTCTTCCCGGCGCTGCGCCACCGGTTCGGCGGGATCGGGCCGTACGCGTCGTGGCAACGCGCGACCGCGCGGCTGACCCAGCTGACCCACGAGCTGATCGCGCGGCGCCGCGCCGCGCCCGCGGGCGAGCGGCTCGACGTGCTCACCATGCTGCTGTCGGCGCGCTACGACGACGGCAGCGCCCCCGACGACGAGGTCATCCACGACGAGCTGATGGCGCTGTTCCTCGCCGGCCATGCGGCCACCTCGACGACGATCGCGTGGGTGTTCTACTGGCTGCACCGCCACCCCGAGATCCTGAGCAAGCTGCGCGCCGAGCTCGACGCGCTCCCCGAAGACGTCGCGCCCGACGGCTACACCAGGCTCCCCTACCTCGACGCCGTGTGCAACGAGACCCTGCGGATCTACCCGCCGGTGACCGATCTGTATCGCCAGCTGCGCACCCCGCTCGAGATCGCCGGTCGGACGATCCCGGCCGGCACCGGCGTGGCGGTGTTCACGCAGATGATCCACGCCCGCGAGGAGCTGTTTCCCGAGCCGTCGCGGTTCCGCCCCGAGCGGTTCGCCGAGCGCAGCTTCACGCCGTTCGAGTTCATCCCGTACGGCGCCGGCGCGCGGCGCTGCATCGCCGCCGGGTTCGCGCACCAGGCGCTGCAGATCGTCGTCGCGACGATCCTGCGCCGCTACGAGCTTGCGCTCGAGACCAGCGAGGAGCGCGCGGTGCGCCAGGGCGTCGGGCTCGGCCCGCGCCGCGGCGTGCGCATGCAGATCGTGCGCGCCCGGGGCCGCCGCTCGCTCGCTCGGCTCGCCCGCCCCGACCAGCAGCCCGCGGCCGAACTGCGCGTGGTCCCGTGATGGCCCCCGAGCTCGTCCGGCAGATCACCGAGGCGGCGGCCGCGCTGCTGGAGATCGATCCGCAGGCGATCGATCCCGACGAGCCGTTCATCCGCTATGGCCTCGACTCGGTGGCTGCCGTCGCGCTGACCCGGCAGCTGGGCGACGTGCTGGGCCGGGCGGTCTCGCCGGTCGCGCTGTGGCGCCACCCGACGGCGCGCGCGCTCGCCGACCACCTCGCGGCCGGACCGCTTGCCGAGCCGGTCGCCGCGCCGGTTCCGGACGCCGCGCGGCCGCTCGGCGACGAGCCGATCGCGATCGTCGGCATGGCGTGCCGGTTCCCGGGCGCGCCGAGCATCGGCGCGTTCTGGCGCCTCCTGTGCGACGGCGTCGACGCGATCCGGCCGGTGCCGGTCGAGCGCTGGGACGCCGCCGCGTGGAGCGCGGGAGGCGCCCGCTGGGGCGGCTTCCTCGATCACGTCGATCGCTTCGATCCGATGTTCTTCGCGATCTCGCCGCGCGAGGCGGTCACGATGGACCCGCAGCAGCGCCTGATCCTCGAGCTGACCTGGGAAGCCCTCGAGCACGCCGGCATCGTGCCCGCGACCCTGACCGGCAGCCCGACCGGCGTCTACATCGGCTCGGCGTGGGTCGACTACGCCCGGCTGGTCTATCGTGACACCGGGGGCCATGGCGAGCCGGCGATCACCCAGCACACGGTGACCGGCCACCACCGCAGCATCCTGGCCAACCGCGTGTCGTACGCGTTCGGCCTCACCGGCCCCAGCCTCGCGGTCGACTCGGCGTGCTCGTCGGGCCTCGTCGCCGTCCACCTCGCGTGCGACGGCCTCGTGCGCGGCGACGCCACCGTCGCCCTCGCCGGCGCGGTGAACCTGAACCTCCTGCCCGAGAGCACCCACAGCATGGCAAGGTTCGGCGCGCTGTCGCCGGACGGCCGGTGCTTCACCTTCGACGCGCGCGCCAACGGCTACGTCCGCGGCGAGGGCGGCGCCGTCGTCGTGCTCAAGCGGCTGTCGCGCGCGATCGCCGACGGCGATCCGATCCTCTGCGTGATCCGCGGCTCCGCGGTCAACAACGACGGCCAGAGCAACGGGCTCACCGCGCCCAACCCGGTCGCCCAGGAGGCGGTGCTGCGCGCGGCCTATCGTCGCGCCGAGATCGCCCCCGACGACGTCCAGTACGTCGAGCTCCACGGCACCGGCACCCAGCTCGGCGATCCGATCGAGGCCAGCGCGCTCGGCGCGGTGCTCGGCCGGCCGCGGTCCACCCCGCCGCTCCTCGTCGGATCTGCCAAGACCAACGTCGGCCACCTCGAGGCCGCGGCCGGCATGGTCGGGCTCGTCAAGGCCGCGCTGTGCATCCACCATCGCCGGCTCGTCCCCAGCCTCCACTTCGCGACGCCGAACCCCCACATCCCGTTCGACGAGCTCAAGCTGCGCGTCGCGCACGAGGGCGGGCCATGGCCGCGGCCCGACCGGCCGCTGGTGGCCGGCGTCAGCTCGTTCGGCATGGGCGGCACCAACGCCCACGTCGTCGTCGCCGAGTGGCCGGCGCCGCCGGCGATGATCCTCCCGCTGGGGGCCGGCGACGCCGATGCGCTGGCGGACGCGGCCCGGCGCTGGCGCGACGCCCTGCCGGACGTGCCCGCCTCGCGCCCCGCGGTGACCGGCCGCCACCGGCTCGCGGTGACCGGCCGCTCGCCCGGCGAGCTCGCGCGCGGCCTCGACGACTTCCTCGCCGGCACCGCGAACCCGCGCGTGGCGTTCAGCGAGCCCGGCGCGCCGCCTCGGCCCGTGTTCGTGTTCGCCGGCCAGGGCCTGCACTGGCTCGGCATGGGGCGCTCGCTGCTCGCGCGCGAGCCGGTGTTCCGCGCCCAGCTCCTTTTGTGCGGCGCGCAGCTCGAGCGCCAGCTGGGCTGGTCGCTGATCGACGAGTTGACCGCCGAGCCGGGGCGCGCGCGGCTCGACGACGTCGAGGTCGGCTGGCCGGCGAGCCTGGCGATCCAGATCGGGCTGCTCGCGCTGTGGCGATCGTGGGGTGTCGAGCCGGCGGCCGTCATCGGCCACAGCGGCGGCGAGATCGCGGCGGCCTACGCCGGCGGCGCGCTCGACCTCGACGACGCGATCGCGACCACCGCCGGCTACGCCCGGATGCTCGCCCGCGTGCGCGGCCACGGCGCGATGAGCGTGGTCGGCCTGTCGTGGGAGGCCGCCGGTGACGCGCTGGCCGGCTACGACGGCCGGCTGTTCCGCGCGATCGAGCACGGCGTCGAGACCACCGTGGTGGCCGGCGAGCCGGCCGCGCTCGACGAGCTGGGCCGGGCGCTCGCGCAGCGCGGCACGTTCTGCCGCCGCCTCGCGGTCGACGTCGCACCGCACAGCCCGCTGGTGGCCCACCTGCGCGGCGAGCTCGCAGCCGCGCTGGCTGCGATCCGGCCGCGGCCGTCGGTGATCCCGATCGCGTCCGCGGCCCTGGGCAAGATCCTCCCCGGCGAGCGGTTCGACCCGGCACACTGGATCAAGAACTTCTGCGAGCCGCTCGCGTTCTCGTCGGCGATCGACCGGCTGATCGATGCCGGCCACCAGGACTTCCTCGAGATCAGCCCGCACCCCGGCACGCTGCACGCGATCCGGTCGAACCTCCGGCGCCGCGGCCTGCGCGGCGCGCTGCTACCGTCGCTGCGGCACGACGAGGACGAGCGCGGCGTGCTGCTCGACGCGCTGGCGGCGCTCCACGTGCTCGGCGCCGGCGTGCGCTGGGACGAGGTCTCTGGCGCGGTGCTGCCCACCCCGTGCGCGACCCCGCCGGATCGCCCGGTGCCGGTCCCGCTGTCGGGCCGGACCGACGCGGCGCTCGCCGCCCAGGCCGCGGTGCTCGCCGCCCACCTCGACGCCCACCCGGAGCTGCGCGTCACCGACGTCGCGCACGCGCTCGCGACCACGCGGACCCAGTTCGCGCAGCGCGCCGTGATCGTCGCCGGCGACCGCGCCGAGCTGCGCGCGGGCCTCGAGGCGATCGCCCGTGGCACCAGCGCCGCGCCGCTGGTCGTCCAGGGCACCGCGCGCGGCGCCGGCAAGCTCGCCTTCGTGTTTCCCGGGCAGGGCTCGCAGTGGCCCGACATGGCGCGCTCGCTGCTCGCGACCTCCGGCGTGTTCGCCGCGCAGCTCGCCGCGTGCGCCGACGCGATCGCGGCCCACGTCGACTGGTCGCCGCACGCCGTGCTGCGCGGCGAGCCGGGCGCGGCGTCGCTCGACCGGGTCGAGGTCGTGCAACCGGTGCTGTTCGCGGTGATGGTCGCGCTCGCCGCGCTGTGGCGCGAGATCGGGGTCGTGCCCGACGCCGTGATCGGCCACAGCCAGGGCGAGATCGCCGCGGCGTGCGTCGCCGGCGCGCTGTCGCTCGACGACGCCGCGCGTGTCGTGGCGCGGCGCAGCCGGGCGATCGCCGCGCTGCACGGCCGCGGCACGATGGCGCTCGTCGAGCTGCCGGCCGGCGAGCTCGGCCCGCGGCTTCAGCGCACAGCCCCGGGCGGCGGGGGTCGGCTCGCGATCGCCGCGATCAACGGCCCGCGCTCCACCGTGGTGTCCGGGCCGACCGGCGCGATCGACGCCCTGCTCGGCGCGCTGGCCCAGGATCAGGTGTTCGCGCGCAAGATCCGGGTCGACTACGCGTCGCATAGCCCCGAGGTCGAGGCGATCCACGACGAGCTCATGGGCGCGCTCGCCGGGATCCGGCCGCGCGCCTCGCAGGTCCCGATGATCTCGACGGTGACCGGCCAGCCGGTCGACGGCAGCTCGCTCGACGCCGACTACTGGTACGAAAACCTGCGCCACACCGTGCGGTTCCTCGACGCCGTCCGCGCCGCCGTCACCTCCGGCCACGCGTTCTTCCTCGAGGTCAGCCCGCACCCGGTGCTGACCCCGGCGATCAAGGACGCGGTCGACGACGCGATCGGGCCCGCGCGCGATGCTGCCCCGGGCGCCGTGGTCGGTTCGCTGCGGCGCGACGCCGGCGACCTCCGCCAGCTGCTCGGCGCGGCGGGCGAGCTGCACACCCGCGGCGCCGCGATCGACTGGCGCCGGCTGGTGCCCGACGGGCGGCGGGCGGCGCTGCCGGCGTATGCCTTCCAGCGCGAGCGCTACTGGCTCGAGCCACCGCGCGGCCCGCGCCGCCGCGGCGAGGCCCGCGGCCTGTTCGGCGCGCCGGTGTCGTCGTCGCTTCCCGACGGTGCCCGGCTGTGGGACGCGACGATCACCGCCGAGTCCGTGCCGTACCTCGCCGATCACGTCGTCGACGACCGCATGATCCTGCCCGGCGTCGCGTACGCCGCGATGGTGATCGACGCCATGCACCCGCGCGTCCGGCGGCCGGCGATCGACGCCGTGGAGCTCCATGCCGCGCTCGACGCATCGCCGCCGGCAGTGCGCGCGATCCAGCTGGCGATGATCGCGCGCGGCGGCGACCTCGCGTTCCGGATCTCGAGCCGGGACGACGCCGAGCTGACCGGCGACACCGGGGGCGGCGACCGAGGCGACGACGCCGCGCCGGGCTGGGTCGTCCACGCCACGGGCGAGCTGCGCGAGGCCGGCGAACCGCCGCAACCGGTCGATCTCGCCGCGCTCCGCGCGCGCTGCCCCCAGCAGATCACCGGCGCGGCGCACTACGCGGCGCTCCGGGCATGGCGGCTCGCGTACGGCCCGGGCTTTGCCGGCGTCACCTCGGTGTGGCGCGGCCGCGACGAGGCGATCGCCGCGATCGCCGTCCCCGAGCTCGGCGCCGAGGACACCGTTCATCGCCTCGATCCTCGGTGGCTCGACGCCGCGCTCCAGGTCGCGCTCGCGCTCGATCCGCGCTACCCGGCGAGCTACTCGAGCGCGCGCGCCGGCGCGGCCGTGATGCCGATCGGCTGGCGCTCGCTCCGCGTTCACGATCTGCCCCGCGCCCTCGACCCGCGCCGCGGCGCCGATCCCCGCGCGGCCGGCGAGCCGCTGTGGAGCCACGCGCGCCTCGCGGCGCCTCCCCCGGCGAATGGTCATGCCCGGGGCCGGCCGCAACCGGCGCTCACGACCGTCGACGTCGTGATCATGGACGCCACCGGCCACGTGCTGATCGAGGCCCTGGGGCTCCGGCTGCAGCGGCTCGAGCAGCCCGGCGATCGCAACCGCGTGCTGCGGCTGACGTGGTGCGCCGCCGAGCGCCCGCCCGCCACCGGTGAGGGCGCCGGCGGCTACTGGGTCGTGGTCGATCGCGGTGCCGCCGCGCGACCCGGTTCACCCGGCGATCACGCATCGCTCGGCGCTCGCCTGCGCGCTTGCCTCGAAGCCCGGGGCGAGCAGGTCGTCGCGATCGACGGCGACGACCTCGTCGCGGCAGGGCCGACGGCCCCCGCGTGGCTGCGCGCGCAGCTGCCGGCCGATCGCGCGTGCCGGGGCGCCGTCCACCTCCCGGCGGCAGGCGCGGCGCTGACCGACGACGCCCCGTCGGCGATCGCGGCCGTCGAGCCAGTCCTGGCCAGCGCGCTCCACCTGGTCCAGGCGCTGACCCGCCAGGGCTGGCGCGACGCGACGCGGCTGTGGCTGATCACGCGAGGCGTGCACGCCGCCGGCGCGGCCGCGAGCACGGCCACGGCCAGCCTCGCCGGCGCCCCCCTGCTCGGCTTCGCCAGGAGCCTGGTCTACGAGCACCCCGAGCTGCGCTGTACGCGGCTCGACCTCGAGGGCCAGCCGTCCGACGCCGACGCCGACCACATCGCCGGCGAGCTCCTCGCCGAGCCCGGCGACGACGAGATCGCGGTGCGCGACGGCCAGCGGTTCGCCGCCCGCCTCGCCACGGGGCCGCTCGGCCCGACCGGGGTCACCGGCGCGCCGGCCGCGGCTCACCCGGCCACGCCTGTCCGCGCACCGGACACGCGGGACGCCGCTCTCGCGGCGCGCCCGATCCGCGGCGATGCCAGCTACCTGGTCACCGGCGGGTTCGGCGGCCTCGGCTTGTCGCTGGCGCGCTGGCTGGTCGACCACGGCGCGCGCCACCTCGTCCTCGCCGGCCGCAGCACCCCCGGTGAGGCCGCGACCGCCGAGCTCCGCGCGCTCGAGGCCGCCGGGGCCACCATCGTGCAGTCCTCCGCCGATGTCGCCGTCCGCGCCGAGGTCGCCCGGCTGGTCCACGCGGCCGACCAGCTCGCCCCGCTCGGCGGCGTGTTCCACCTCGCCGGGGTGCTCGACGATGGCCTGGTCACCCAGCAGGACGTCACGCGGTTTCGCCGCGTGATCGCCCCCAAGATCGACGGCGCCTGGCACCTGCACCAGCTCACCCGCGACCACGCGCTCGACCACTTCGTCCTCTACTCGTCGATCGCCTCGCTGCTCGGCTCGCCGGGGCAGACCAGCTACGCCGCCGCCAACAGTTTCCTCGACGCCCTGGCCCTGCATCGCCGCGCCCGCGGCCTGCCGGCGCTGAGCATCGGGTGGGGCCCGTTCGCCGACGTCGGGCTCGCCGCAGCGCGCGAGATCCGCGGCGAGCGGCTGGCCGACCGCGGCATGGCGAGCCTGTCCACCGAGGCCGGCGAGGCCCTGCTCGCGGCGCTCCTCGGGCGCGATGAGCCGTGGGTCGGCGTCGTCTCGCTCGACGTCGCCCGCTGGCTCGACTTCTATCCGACGCTCACCACCAGCGCGCTGTTCGGCACGCTGATCGCCGAGGCCGGCTCCGCCTCCAGCCGGCCCTCCGGCGATGCCCACCACGCCCTCGTCGACAGGCTGCACGCCGCACCACCGCCGCTGCGGCTCTTGCAGCTCGAGGCCGTCGTGCGCGAGCAACTCGCCCGCGTGCTGCAGTGCCCGCCCGACGCCATCGTCGCGCACGCCCCGTTCTCGACCCTCGGCCTCGAGTCGCTCACCGGCCTCGAGCTACGCAACCGCATCGAGGCCGAGACCGGGCTGCGCCTGCCCGCCACGCTGATCTGGACCCGCGGGAACCTCGCGGCCCTCGCGCGCGATCTGCTCGACCGGCTGTTTCCGTCCACCCCAGCCGCGCCCACCGAATCCCCCACCAACGCGGAGATCAACGCGGAGATCCACGCCCACGCGCACGCCCTCACCGACGACGAGCTCCTCGCCGAGCTCGCCGGCGCGCTCGACGAGGTCGACGCCCCTTGACCCACCGGAGAACCATGAACAAGACCCCTGTCGTGATCGTCGGCGCCGGCCCGTGCGGGCTGGCGACGGCCTGCGGCCTCCTCGGGCGCGGCATCCCCGCGCGCGTGATCGACGCCTCCCCCGAGGCCGGCACCGGCTCGCGTGCCGTCATGCTGTGGCCGCCGGTGCTCGATATGCTCGACGAGCTGGGGGTCCTGGCCGCCGCCGAGCAGCACGGCTACCGCCCGCGCGCGCTCGCGTACCACACCAGCCGCCGCCGTACCATCGAGCTCCCGCTCGACGACGCCCACGGCGCCCTCGTGCTCCAGCAGGACCGCACCAGCCGCCTGCTCGAGGCCGCGCTCGTCAAGCTGGGCGGCCGCGTCGAGCGCCCGGTCCGCGTCACCCGCGTCGTCCCCGGCGGCGACTCGGTCGTGGTCAACGCCGACGGCCCCGACGGCCCGCTCGCGATCGAGGCCGACTGGCTGATCGGCGCCGACGGCGCGCACAGCACGGTCCGCAAGCAACTCGACATCGAGTTCACCGGCAGCGAGTTCGCGACCCGGTTCCTGCTCGCCGAGGGCAAGCTCGACGGCGACCTCGATCGCCGGATCGCCCACTACCACATCACCCCGGCCGGCGTCCTGGTCCTCATCGCCCTGCCCGGCGGCGAGGTCCGGATCAGCGGCGCGCTCGACGACCCCGGCGAGGACCTGAGCCTCGCGACCGTGCAGCGCATGCTCGACCGCCGCGGCCCGGGCGGCCTGCGGGTCTCCGCGCCGAGCCTGCTGACCACGTTCCCCGCGCCGCATCGCATCGCGGCCACCATGCGGGTCGGCCGCTGCTTCCTCGTCGGCGACGCGGCGCACATCCATTCCCCCGCGGGTGGCCAGGGCCTGTCGCTCGGCATGCAGGACGTGCGCAACCTGGTCTGGAAGCTCGCCGGCGCGATCACCGGCCGCCTCGATCCGGCGATCCTCGACACCTACGATCAGGAGCGACGGGCCGCCGCGCAGCAGGTCGTGGCGTCGATCCACAAGCTCACCCGGCAGACCCTGTTCCCGCCGATGGCGCTGCGCGCCCGCAACCTCGTCCTCCACCTCGTGAACCGCACCGGCCGGCTGCAGGGCAACCTGCTCGCGTCGCTGTCCGGCCGTCGCATCCAGTATCCCGACGTCCTGTTCGGCGAGCCGTCGGCGCCGCGCCGCAAGCGGCGGGACGCGCCCGTTCCCGGCGCCCCGGCCCCGCTCTGGGTTCCCCGGCCCGGCGCCGCGGCCCCACCCGGCTTTCGCCTGGTCACGACCGGCCCCGACGACCACGAGCTGGCCTTGGCGGCCCGCACCTGCGTCGCGCGCGCCCCCCTCGCCGACCATCACCACCGCGCCGACGCCAGCCCGGCGCCGAGCTTCGTGCTGGTCCGCCCCGACGGCTACGTCGCCGCCAGCGGCACGACCCCCGCCGAGCTCGCCCACGCCTGGCAGCGGCTCGCGCGCCTCCTGACCGAACCCAGGCCCGCCCCCACCCTCGAGCCCGCTCCAGCCAGCCGCAGCTGTCCCGCACCACTCCCCGACCGCGAAGCGGCCGGCCGAGCCTGATCGGTATCACCCACGCACCTTCGAGGAACCCATGCA